>JAABUK010001747.1_pt1 | contig 40756 bp, 41 predicted proteins | sample 5559141 | NCBI WGS metagenome assembly JAABUK01 (sample SAMN10711869, study PRJNA513367) | rock metagenome | isolation source: Antarctica rocks | place: Antarctica: Victoria Land, Pudding Butte nord | collected 2016-01-03 | reverse complement strand
AGCTCTGATCCTTCAAGACCCAATTTGCTAGCTCCCGGCTTCTTCGAAAGAGCAGGACAGTAACGAAGCTGGAACTGCAGCGGCCATCAGATCTAGAAGCACGATTATAAGTGTTGAATGGGATGTTACCGGCAGGCCACTCCTTGAACGGATAACAGTCAGCTCTGTTGGAGAAAAGACCAGACTTCCCGATGACTTTGCTGCGAGATATTGGCTGTTCACCAAGTTATTGATTGATTCAGCAAGCTCAAGTTTCATGGTTGCTAAGTTGCATGGGTGTGCTTCGGATGAATGTTTACATGACTTGAGACGACGTGGTCAGGGAGTTTACTTCTAGCCTCGGCGCCAATATGTCGCTGTTAGATCTTCAACCACTCCCAACATTGCGAGGTCAATTGATGCAACATCCGAGAGGTTACTCCAGATAAACCCCTATTCAGGGCTCATAGCGTCCTTTATCATCTCATGCAGAACTCGCTGGGGCACTTTGGTGTGCAAAATATGGAACCGTGAGATCCCTAGACCCGGCAACTTGAACATGTCCTCAGCAATGCTCCCGTCCATCATCACTCCGTCTCTCGTACACTCCTTGAGGACATACCCGCATCTACCGTCAAATACATGGTACTTCATCACGGGCGTGACCCTGTCTATCTTGAATCGCCCGGATGAGATCCCGAAAGTCTTCCAACATGCCATAGAGAAGGCTCCATCGCAGCCTGGGACGACGTCGAGGCAGGATGAACAGCTGCTCGTTGCGAGACGATTGCGAGAAGCGTTGGTCAAGTCAGCAGCTATAGGGGGCCTGCCAAAGGTACAATGCAGGGCTGGAAATCTGTATTGCAGCAACTAATCTGCTTAGACTATCAATGCCCTTTTCGCGCTGAAAAGTGCAACTCCAGCTCATCTAATGGATGAACCGCTAGGGTTTTCGCCAACGTCCCGCTCCGTGGAGATTTATGATGTGCCTGCATCGCAAATATTGCAACGAGGCCAGGCTTTCTTCGACAAGATCTATGGTAAAGTATCAAAGCGAGTCATGGGCCAGATGGATCGATCTGGAACAGAAGATCTTGGCTTGACCGCCCGACTAATGTATGGTTACATCCTAAGTAACACGAGTGTCTTGACAGCTGCTGAGAGTAGCCTTGTGTTGATAGCCGGTCTGATACCACAAGACGTGAGTGGGGATGGTCTCCTTTTGAATGAGCTGACCAGCCACAGGTCAATCCCCAATTAAAAGGACACCTCAAGGGCGCTATAAATAATGGGGCGAAGCTTGACGAAGTTCGAGCGGTCCGAGATATTGTTATCAAGGTATGCGAAGCAGTGGGTATGAAGGCGCTGGACGAACGTACTCCGAGCAGGTGGGGCTGGAAGAGTGAGGTTGCTAAGCTCTGATTCATCCACATGCTGGACCTGTACATAGGTATGATGTTGACTTTCTGGTTGTTGTCTCAGGTGTTCCCCATAGATTCAAGACCTCTCTCGGCCTTTGCCTGAGATACAACCTCGCGGCTACCTGTGCCATCAGCTTTCGACTCTGCCCTCAACTGTTCATATTTCCCTCCTGCCTCCGTCAGCAGTCTTTGAATCTCTATCTCCCGTACAGCGATCTCTGCCTTCTCCTGCTGCAGATCGGCCATCTGCTTTGACAGTTGCGCTCTCTTATACTCTAGATTGCCGATGTTAGACCGTAGTCGTGCTAAGACAGAGCTCAATCGAGGTATTGGCGTAATGATCGTGGGGGCACGAGTCCGAGAATCTTTGCGCTCGTCGCCTAAACCTAGTCCATCCATTGCATTTCGAGTCTGTGTAGTCTCATAAGCCAAGTTTCGCTCTGCTTCCGAATCGTCTTCATCAGATATATTCTCCGCATCTGCTATCATGTCTCTGACGGCATCGCGTTCTTTCCTCTGCCGCATGGCTTTTGCTTTCTTGCCGAGAGCGACTCGACCAGAGTCTTCGACATAGTTATCAAACCCTTCTGCGAGATCTTCGTCATCACGAACAAGCCTCGTCTCCTTGGGCCCCTTTCGTGTAGAAAGCTGCATATATCTGCCATCACTGTCATCATCCAGCGATATGAAGTCTTGCTCTTCAGCAATCCGCGCCCTCCTTTCCTTCTTTTCTCTGATCTCAGCTTCTGTAGGTATGGCGGACTTGGTTTCGTCCTCGTTGAGAGTGCCAAACTTAGATACAATATCTACTGCTTTCGACAATTCGTCTTCCTCCGAAGTGTATAAGGGCAGGTCTCTTGGTGTTGAAGGGGTCGAGTTTCGAAGCTCGTTGAGATAATCTTTGCTGTAAGTAGGCCGTTCCTCATCTTGGCCACTCCGAGGCGCCGCCTGTTCCAAAGACCTCGATGGACTCCATGACCGTTTCAACAGATTATTACCTGCTGCTTGCTTTACCCAGCTGGCTCTTTTAGGAGTTTTCACTCCGCTGGCTCCATCCTCGTTCAGGTTGTCATCTGCGCCAGTGTGTCCAGGACCGAAGGATACCCGAAGCTTCGATCTGTTCTTAGGTGCATTGCTCAGGCCGGGTTTTCGAACAACAGGGCCGGAATCTGCGGCGCATGGTCAGCATCATGCCGACTTGGAAGCGTTAGAACAATTTCGTAATAGAATTGAGTAGGACGTACCATCTTCGACGTCTGGAGCTGGAGCTTCTGCTCCGCGGCCCACCCTTCTGGGCTTGCGGCGATTTACAAATAATGAAGTCATGAAGTAGGCTGCTCTTGCCTCTATTCTCCTCGTTATGTAGCATGCAGGAGTAATAGAACAGGCTGAGAAGTTGATAGAGAGCTTGACGCGGCTTGGCAAAAACCTGAACCGGAAACTCCATGCTACTTAGAGCTTACCTGCACCTCCCCATTTCTTTCCCTCAAACCAATACACGCTGCATTGATCTACGGCGTCTGCTCAGTTCTTTCAATTTCTCCCTTTGCATAATTCGTGGCTTCTTTCTCGGGCGGAAATTCCTTCAATCAACATGCCTCAAGCCCAGCCGGAACTAAAAAAGGTGCGTTACCAATACTCTCACCAGCCTTAACGGAGATTACTCATGCCTATTTCAGTATATGGAGAAGCGTCTGTTCGTCCAATTGAACGGCAATCGCAAAGTCTTGGGAATACTGAGGGGCTATGATGTACGCAACTAATCCTCCCTCTCGACGTCAATTCCACCTGATCTCTGACGCATCCCTAGGTCTTCCTGAATATTGTGTTGGACGAGGCTGTTGAGGAGAAAGTCGGAGGGGAAAAGGTCAGATTGGGAATGGTGGTCATAAGAGGGAACTCCGTCGTGATGTTGGAAGTCAGTGGCAAACCATATTCCCAACGCGAGTAGGGAGCGTAAAGCTAATGCTTTTGTCTTACAGGCACTTGAAAGAATTGGAGAAGGCAGAGACAGATGATGGGTACATTGCCTATCACGACCTGCAACCGGGTCACCAGCATATGTTCAGCCGTCAGTTTTGGCGTAATTGCAAAGCGCTTTTGGGTTAGCATTCACTAAATGAATCCTGCCCATGGTGAGCTCCGAAATTAATCGCTTGCAAAATCCAGCGAAAATCGCTCAAAAGTCCTCCGGCGCAGGCCACAACCGTGATTCTCTGGGTAAACTAGGCAGCAAACGTCCTCCGCGCTGTGCAAAACCCAATACCAGCAGATTTTCCTCCACCTTGCTCAATTTACCGGCTTCTTCGATAAACCTACGCTTGTTGCTGGAACTCGGCAGACCTCGGGTGACTTTCCTACATTATCCTGCAGAAGGTCGGGGCATCGAGATCTTTATCTTCAAACTTGGCCGAGGTGCGCTCTGGCCGTCACTCGCAGTCGACCCTTCGTACCTTGGGGGTTGCGGCTGCGGTGGCTGCAGTGGTGACGGCGTTGAACTTTTGAAAGACAGTCTTGGCACGGAGGATTTTGGAGGCAAAAGATCGTACTTCTTGACGGGGCTTGGTGCTTTGGGCACCCATTTAACGAAGGGCTTCATGCGTACATGCTCGGTTTGAATGAATTTCAGCTTGCCCTGTGCCTGGTGTCAGCTACTTCCTTATCCTCTGCGTATCTACGGTTGCTGGTCGACTTACTTTCCCCTCATACTCAATTTTCCAGTATCGAGGGTATTTGATCATGATCATGAAAGAGTCGATAGGCTCGTAAAGCATTCGGCAGAAATCCAACGTGGCCTGTAGCTCATTAATCGTGAGGATGTCAGAATTGACCGCAGCCCACAGCGACTCTTTCATACTATCATTATCTCCAATTTCTTCCCTTAGGGCAGCTATAGCTGCTACGACACCACGCCTCCTTGCTGCTTGTGCTTGTTGGCTTCCTGCGTCTACATCATTCTCTATCACAAGGTCATCTATGATGTCGGCCTGCTGGGTCTTGAGGTGGTCTCCAATCGCAATGATAGCTAGTAGCCTACCAAATGATCTCCGTAGGCTTGCGCGAATCCAGGACGAAGGGTCGGAGGACATGCAAAATGTTGTATAACGAAGAACAGCAGGATTTTGGAGAATTGTTGGCTGGATGAGGTTGTCGAATGCAGCCCAGCGCAGCATGTCGTAATTTCCAGGTCGAGTGTATTGCAGGAAATGCATCGCACCTACTTTGCCAATTCTGCTGTCGGAAAGTCTTCGTTGGCAGTCCAGTGCAGTCCTTGAGTAAAGGGTTTGATATGAGCCTGCCCACTCATCCATCCTTCTATACCGATCGATTACGTCAAGTGTTTCGTTCTCTAATTGGAGATCTCGGTCCCGGCGATCCAGAACATCAAGATCCATCTGATCCAGGCGCCGGTCCTTCCTCCGATGAGTGGAGACTGCTTCACAGAGCGATTGCATCAATACCGAGATATAGAAGCAATCAGAAAACTGTAACCGTCAGCAAACATGTTTCTAATCGTGCTTGTTCTGCCAGACACTTACAGGATTTGTGTCATTGTTATTAAACTTGAGTTTGTCAAGCAAGAACTCAATCGCTTCCGGTAGCGCGATCCCCTTACCGTCTCGCACCTTCGAGATTGCTCGGATGAGTCCACATTGAAGCTGATATGCAGCTACGTTCGAGAAATCGTTTGGGCGTGCTACTGTCGACTTCGTATCTGAGAAGCAGAACAATTCTTCAAAGACTTTCCTGAGGTGCCAGAATCCGATGTAGTCTGTATCTTGAGTAGCTTGTTTTACCATTGCCATGGCTGCGGAAGTTCTGACGCGATGGAAATACCGTTTGTCCATGACAGTCCGTAGGTATATAGATGAAATGAGGGGACTTGGAGGGAATCGGGCTATGGCCTGTACCGCCTCCATCTGCGCCACCACATCACGATCTTGCTGCAATTGCGAAGCATACATATAGCCAGCCATGTTGAGCTCCATCTTGCAGATCCATTCGAAATCTGCATCCACTCGGATCCATTCGTATGACTCCGAGCTCATCTTCTCCTCATCTTCTGCACTCCATTCCGAAACCCTCCACCTGCGCATTTCCTCTTCGCCTTGAAGGACATCGCCAAGACAGTAAAGTAGAGCGTCGTTTTCCACCTCTGATGGGTCAGCATTAGCAGCAGCAGCGGCAAAGTTCTTCTCTCGTTGACGTCTGCTTCTCTTCAACCGTTTATACTTTGTGTTGTAAGGAATTTCGAACTTCATTTGCGATTCTCTGATTTCCACGACATGTTCGTATGGAGTGCCATCGGCTTCGTGGACTCTGATTGTGATGGGACCCGTAAAAACATTTTGTACAGATGCTGCCCACACGTTGTAAAAGTCTTCTCTCACATCACGCATGAAGGTATCTGGTTCAAGGTCTCGGCCGGCAAGTCCGCCCTGCACCTGTCTAATCAACATTTCAACAACAAGCTTCTTTTTGTTGAACTTTTGGAAGGCTTGGAAATGAGGACACCCCGCACCTCTGACCCACTGAGTGAAAAAGTCATCAATTTTGCTGTGGTAGAATCTTTCGCATGTTTTCTGAAACAGCTCTGTGGAAAGAGCGTTACCAGGCAGCTCTCCTTTCCTGGCTCTCAACAGGATCTTGGAAATGATCGCCGGCATTTTAGGCAAACCAACAACTTTTGCGATTCTCCGATCTAAAATAAACAGCACCAATGGAGCTTTCAATGACATGAATTCCAGCTCGGCAGGGTCGACCTGCAACATAGTGCCCATTTCAAACAGTGACGGCCGATTATGATCCATATCACAGACGAGATCAGCTTGTTGTTTCATTCGAGCCCGATACTCGTTGTTGCCGCATAGCTCTTTCATAAAAGCTTCTGCGATGTAATGTGCAATACCAATAACGATCCAGCTGTCAGTAGGTAGTTGTGGAATAACATTGATCCCAACCCATTGGGATGCAATTGCGTGGACCAGCGTTCTAGTAACATCTTCCGCCGTGTCGATAATGTTCGCGGGGTAGAGAAGTCTATTGCTGCAAACAGTGAAGGATCCGGCAATGGCTGTGTCGTCCTTGAGGTCGTCCACAAAGCACATTCGGTAAGTTCTAAAAGGACAAGCAACATACTTCCGAGTGACGAAGTCGATGGCTCTAATTGTTGGTAAGCAGGTATTTCGAAGCTCGTCTGACCGGCCAGGAAGACAATAACCGAGAACCTCCACAGCGTTTTGGCCAACATCATCCTCTGACACGCGAAGGTCGGATAATTTGAGCTGACATGCACGAGAATGAGAATGTTGTCCTCGAAGCGTCTTGCTTGTCCTCCGTCCTGCCCATTTCTTCTCCCGAGCATACCACAATCATCTCTCTTTCCTCGTGCGCAGATCGTGGCTGAGAAGAACTCTGGTCTGTCAATTCGAGATTTTGTATCAACTCTTGTGATGAGGTCCCTCGTAAAGCGTCACCAACAGTGCGAGGACATTTGATGTTTATATCCCACGTGCATCGACCGTTTAATGCATCCACGCAAGGAAAAATGCAACAGGTATTGCCCAGAACATTCGTCCTGGGCGTGTACGCATGAGGAAATCTTCCAGCGCCCGTACCATGTGCAACGAAATGCAATCCGTCGCGGACATCATCTATACTGAATTCGACATTGATGATCAAAGGTGTAAAGCGCGCAATGGAAGTATCAGTCAGTGCTTGCGTCGAATCAACGGCAGAAGAGGCCGAGGCATCTCCATTTGTGCTCCTTAGGAGGCCCGTCTGAGTGCTGGAGATGGCTTGAAAATTGACCTCTTCAATGTGGATAGATTTTGGCACGTCAAAGGTCAATTCCCCGTCCGGTGGTGCCTTTAATGAAGTTGCAAGCTTTAGGGAGAGAATATGATGCTGGTGAACGCTAGGCTCACCAACGAGCTTGGTCTTGGTGTACGGGTCGGTATATTGCATACGTGAAACGGCTTTGCCGTTCACAGTCAGCCGGGTTATCCTGCATTGCCGCAAACTGAGTGAGATAGTCTTTATGTCTTTGTTTTGCGGATGGAGTGTGATTTCTGTCTTGCCAGAGACCTTCCGAGCTTTAAAATCAACATCAAGATCGACGACTTGATGAGCGACAGAATATAAAAGTGCCGTCTCTGGTACAAGCCCGACTGCCCCTTCATCTTCTGCCATCGTCGTCTAAGCACACAACGATGACGATTTTTGGCCCTGTCAAACGGCGAAGAGAGGCCAGATTATCATTTCTTGCTCTCTAAAAGGCAGGTGACCACAGAAATCAGGTACTGTTGCCAGAATCCTCAGGACTCAGGCAACTCCCTGAAAGTTTTCTATGTGCTCAAGGGGGCGCCGTCAAAGGAGTCATGAATACCGACTGACCGCGGAAGAGGAGTTGGATTGATGTAGGGCGATGCCTGCAACAGTAGCAAGCCTTGAAGGCGAGATGCCAAGAGAACAGAGGTGCTTATGTAAGGCAACTTGATGGTGCCAAGGTGTTGGCTTGAAAATGATAGGCTGGTACCTGATCTTCGACTTCAACTCTCTCCACACTGTTGATCGCCAGATTTCGCAAAACCAAATAATGTCCATGTGCTTTGGAGGATATGCAGTTCCGAACCATCTCACAGCCTTCAGCGCAGCCTGCAATGACTGCCATATGTCATTTTCACCTTCGTCTTTCAGATCGTGACTTTCGAGACCTCTTACAAGCATCCCCTATAGCTTCTTCCGCAATCTATTTTCTCGGCACTTGAGCACCTAAACGTCTCTGACCTTTACACCCTTCCGATTGTCAAACAGTATTGCAGCAAAGTTCTCGTGCCCGAACGATACTGTCCTACCCATCCTTCACGGTTTCAAGATGTCACCTCCGCAAGGTAGCTTTCTTCAATAATTCTCACGATTAACTTGGATTGAGATCTGGGCTAATCTGGTGGATGCAGCAGCCGGACCGCTATCGGAGCAAGGGTTAAAATGCCTGAAGGCATACAAATACTCAAGCGTAGATAAATCCTTGATCTCTCATTACCTCCTACGACACTATGTAATACTCCCTCGCAACCTGTGTTGGGCAGATTATTAATTTTTCTTCGAGTGGAATGCATTTGTCGAATTCTTGCCATTGTGGCTGGCACCAAACATGGTGACACTCCTGGGGTTCTTCTTCATCTTAGCGAACGTCGGCTTCCTTGAGCTATTCATGCCTGACCTTATTGGACCAGTAAGTCGTTTCAACCGCTCATGATTTCGGCTGGTGTGACTGACACCGCTGTCATCAGGGCCCGTCCTGGCTGTACTATAGTTTTGCGCTTGGACTGTGGATGTGAGTGTCTTCTATTCCACTTTCGGAGTGTCAAACCTGCATGTCCGATTCATGCTCATGCCGATTCCAGGTACCAGACACTGGACAACATTGACGGCAAGCAGGCTAGGAGAACAGGGACTTCAAGTGGCCTCGGGGAATTGTTCGAGTATGTTCAACAGTTGAAGGTCATTTGTGCTGCTAATCCCTTTTCTTAGCCATGGAATTGACTCACTAAATTGCACATTGGCCAGTCTCTGCGAAACAGCTGCAATGGGCCTCGGTCCAACCAAGACAGGCGCATTCACGGCGCTTGTACCATGCCTACCCATGTTCTTCTCAACGTGGGAGACGTATCATACTCACACACTCTACCTAGGGTATTTCAATGGTCCAACTGAGGGACTGCTTCTGGCATGTTCCCTGATGGTGATATCTGGATACTACGGACCACAAATCTGGAGCCATCCAATTGCGGACTTGGTTGGCCACTCGGAGATTTTCGGCACATTCACCCTTTGCGATATATGGGTGCCTATTCTACTACTATCCTTCTTCGTCGCACATCTACCTGCTTGCATCTACCATGTTGTACAAGTTCGCAAGCGCCAAAGTCTACCAGTTCTACCTGTGTTCTTGGAATGGACGCCAATGATCGTTTACACGGTATCCTGCTGCGCCTGGCTTGCGTCGCCATATAGCAGCCTGCTGACTCATAATCGGCTGGTCTTATTCTGCCTCACCATGTCATTTGTCTTCGGGCGATTGACCACCAAAATCATTCTTCATCACCTTACCAAACAACCCTTTCCATATTGGACGATTCTGTTGCTACCTCTGGTCGGCGGAGCACTTCTGGGGAATCTTCCTCGATTGGGATTCCCCGCTGTTGATCCCACAACCGAACTATGGTATCTTCGAGCCTACTTCATCTTCGCACTGTCTGCCTACATGAGATGGGCATACGTTGTGATAGGTAAAATTTGCGCTTATCTTGACATCAACTGTTTAACTATCAAGCCACGTGAGTCGGTTCCATTACCGAAAAAGCAGTCACTACCTGGCAAGCGGGACTCAAGCAAAGGTTCCGCAAACGGGTCGTTGAAGAAGAACGCATGAGTAGACTGCGCATAACCGGATCCTCCTGGTAGCCCACGAGCGGGGCATCATTTCCACTGCATTTTCTGTGACGTTGGCATACGAGCATAGTTCATCAAATGGCGCCAGGGACTCGATTTTTCCTATGCTCTTTCAGGTTCGGCAATCAACTTGCAACAGCATCTCCTTCCCTCTGCTCCTCAACTAGAGCAGATTCTTATATTGCGTGGAGAAAGAAAGAAGAAAGGTCTTCTAGTCTAAATCAAGAAAGATCTTCTAATCTAAATCAAGTGGGAAGGGGGGGGGAAACAATAGCATCACGTAGTGTCTTGAAAAGTTAAGATTTCCAATTTGATACCACAAAGTCAACATCACTGAACAACATGAGGGGCGCCGTGATACTTGACTGGCAGGTTCTTCAGATATACATGTTCATGCAAGCTTAAAATGTTTCCTAAGCTCGTTGGTTGGTCTGAAAGTTTGCCACGGAAGTTCATGTGGATCTTGACATGCGATCACAATACATACTGCGTTCATTCTCCAAACTCCCGATACATCCCAGTACTTGCTTTATCTGTCTTTCCAGTCTCATCGTGTAAATCCATCAACCCTTCTCGGACGCTCTGCAATCCTCTGCACCACGCTCACCTCCACCGCCCTCACCTCCGCTGCCGTCCTCCCCAGCCCATCCGCATCTCCATTCCCCCTTCTAACCCTACATCGCTGCGGTCGTAATACCTCAACCGGCGCGATCGTCACCACCGCTTCGGACTTCTTGTCTGCGATCGATGTGGTTGTGGTGGGCGTGACGGTCCATCGATTGTTCATGTTTATAGCATGCCAAACCGAGGATCCAGATGCGCTCTTCCAGCTGGATCGGAGGTGGTCTGCACACTCTTGAGCCTCGCGATCTGGTAGAGCCTCGAATTTAAGGGTGGCCATTTCCGTGGGAAATTGATGGTGGTGGATTCACTATTTTGGATGGAGTGGATGATTCTGCAACGTATTGATAGTGTTCTGTAATAGGAAGTGAAAGCTGATTTAGAGCAGAGTGCCGAAAGAATGAACGAAACAAATTATATCCATGGGCAAATGTGGGATCAGGCACTTCTTATTCTTACCACTACTACGATTCATGTTTCTTCTCTCAAGCATAATGTGTTCAGAGCCTGTCTCCTTGAAACGGGTTGTGAACCGTGAATTTCCTTCTGCATTACGTGTTTGGAACATTAGGAGGGTAGGTTTCGGCGGGACACAGTGACAAAGCATGTGAGGCGTCTGGTTATGGGCGGGGGCGGTAAAACGTCTCAGCGATTTTGTCAACAGGCCCTGGCCCCCAGATGTGGAGTGGAAGGCCGTAAGAAGATGGGTGAGTCGGTTTGCGTTTCAGGTTTCCTACGACTTTATCATGTGAGTACACCGGCCACCACTCCGAGCTGCTGAATTTACAGCTTTGTCCGATTGAGCTTCAGGTGGAAAAACGCCGTTGGCGTTCCAACCGCAGCTGGGCGATGACGATGGACCTTGGCGCTGGCTGGCCACGAAAGAAGGCCAAGCTGCTCAGGCACAATGGGTACGAATAGCTTGTCAACAGGATTGCCATGCTGCTACTCCTTTGAACCACGCATCATGCTGTACCGACCTCACACCCCTTCATTGCAGTACGTCCTACCATGGTATCTCAAACGGACACCGAGCTATACCGTCGGCATGTCAAATCGCATGGCCACGAACTCTCTGCCGAGCAGCGTGAGAAGCTCGTGAAGCCATACCTCCCTCCCCTCCCAGAATCTCGATCTCCCGCGACGGCTTCCTCTCAGCGCAATGGCGTCAAAAACGGGAGATTGCGCAGGCAGAAACCGATTCGTTCTTTTCTCAAGTCGCAGCTTCACGTACTTGTCTATTTCGTTGTACACCTGGTTTTGGGCATGTACATTCGTCTGCGACAGACGTACCATGCTATTGTTGATAGAGTTCTCGCACTTCTGCACCACCACCATAGGACACACGAGCTTATCCAGGAGGATGTGAAAAACTTGTCAACGTTGCCGGAGCACTTGAGTGTAATCCTTACGTTGAAGGGTGAGGAGGATGGTGGACTCGAAGCATTGATGGACGACGTTGCTGAGCTGAGCGCATGGTGTGCCAGTGCTGGAATTCCACTTTTGACCGTATATGAGAAGAGGGGTATGCATGTTGGCACACCAAGTACTACCCCGGCCGTCTAACGCATAGATAGGCATCCTGAAACCCAGCATGCGCTCCTTGCATTCTATGGTCTCCCAAAGATTATCCTCCTACTTTGGCTCTTCACCTCAAGCCCCATGTTTCCATCTCCACGCACCCAGCCATGCCTCCATCCCTGCTTCTCCTTCAAGCTCGCCTCCCGTACCCTCCCCCACCAGCAATGGAACCACCTGCCCGACCTTGCCTCAAAGAACCATCGACATCCTCCTCCTCTCCTCCACCGACGGCCGCGACACCCTCGTCGACCTAACCCGCACCCTCGCCGAGATGTCCCAGTGCCACAAACTCCACCCGCGAGACATAACCCAAGATCTCATCAACGCCGAACTCGCAGCCACAACCACCATTTCCCCTTCCTCACACACACCAACCTTCTCCCAATCCCCCCAGAACGATGTCAGCCAACACCACCACATCAACCAGCGACCCCGACCTCCTCATCATCTTCGGCCCCTACGTAAAACTCGACGGCTACCCCCCCTGGCAGGTACGCCTAACGGAAATCTTCTGCGTCGGCGATTCCGGAGGCGGGAACAGTGGGCGCAGTGGCGCCAGGGTCGAGTATCAAGGGTTCCTGAGGGGATTGTGCAAGTTTGCTGGTGCGGAGATGCGGTCAGGGAGATGAGAAAAATCTGCTCCCTTGGAATCCCAAATTTTCCCAATCGGGACCTGGACGAGCTTTGAGGTGGAGATAGCAAACATAGACATACCGAAAGACTGGTAAAGTATCATGCTTGCAAAGTTTGTACTCGCATTCCAGCCCCTCGCGCCATTCTCTTCTCTTCCTCCTCCTCCTCCTCCTGCTGCTGCCGCCTCTGGGATACGAGACGAAGCCACCACCCTGTACCTCAACTCCGAGCAGATTACGTAGATAAACACGATACCGACAAGGGAGGGGACTTGAATGATGCAAAGAGCCAGAGTAAGAGGTAGAGTAGGTATGACAACCCATCTCCAGCATAATTCACTATGAGAGAGAATGGTATTAATCTGGTGTAGAGTTAGTTAGGGGTAGGAGGGAAGGTATGCGTAAAAAGTTTATGTCAGTACAAGTGAGGGATACCTAGTTGTGCGGACCAGAGCCAGGCATAGGCATCGGCAACACCGACGGCTATGTAGTACGTGCGGAGTATGTATGCTATCTTACAGTATGGTCATCATGGTCTTGTTCATCCCAGTCGCACAAGTATCAAGGTACACACACGGAGAGACACACCTTCCCGCCGACCCTCAATCCAATCCACGACTGGGCAGTTTCAAGCTCGAGCGCCAGGACATTCACCACCCTGCCTCGAAAACCTTGCCGTCCGTCCGTCATCCAATCCTCAAGTAGCTAACAATGGAGTAATCGACCCACACACTCATTCCAGACTCCCCCTCCTCAGTCTCCTTCTCAACCTCGCCCTCGCCCTAATCATATCCCTGGTCAGAATACTACCAGGTAACTCAAACTCGTTGTCTTCTGGGTCCGGGACTGGCTCGCCAAAGGCCAGTTTGTTGCGGCCGCGTCTGTGTCCGGCGATGGCGGCGTCGCGCATGTGGCGCTTGGCGAAGAAGGAGCCTAGTTCTTTTTTGAGGTGCCGTGGAGGGGGGAGGTGGGATGGGTGAGACGAGGCGGTGGTGGAGGTGGGAGGGGGTGTTTTCTTTCTCCGAGATGTTGTGCCGGATGGGGAGGAGGCTGAGATGGCTTCTTGGTGGAGTTGGCGGGCTGCGGCGGCGTCGACGTCGTTTGTGTCTTGGGGTGCTGGTAGTAGTGGTGAGATTGGCGCGGGTGCTGAAGAGGGTTGCTGTGCTGAGCCGTTGATCTCGTCTTCGACGTCTTGGTCTTCGACTTCTTCTTCTGCTTCCTCCTCTTCAGCCAGCAGAGCCTGCTCCCGCTCGATCTTTCTTCTCTTCTCTTCCTCTTTCCAGCGTCGAAACTTCTCGATCAAGCCCGCCACCTCCCGGATGAAAAATACCCTTTTCGGCTCATATAACTTCTTCTCACTCTCTGTGACGCCAGATATACCCATCACTTTCAACCAATCGGGACCCTTGAGCTCGTCGAGCAGGCGATCAAGCTGGACTTTTTCATGTTGAGCACGCTCCTTTTCGATGTTACGGAGTTGTTTTTCGTGCCGTTCGGCTTTGCGATGGGCTTTGTGGAAAACATCATCAGGGAGAGTGTTCTTGATCAGTCGACGGGGTGAATGTCCTAGAGTGACGGGATTGAGATCAACGCGACGAGCGTTGTGAAGTGGTTTTTGTGCTCCAAAGGGATCAAGATCCAAGGGTTTTGATGTGTAAATGGAGTGTGGGGGTGACAAAGTATTTTCGGATTGTATTGGGAGATCATCAATCAGTGTAATGTGTGTTTTTGCCGTGAGAAGATCTGCAACCGTGAGTCGGGGAATGTTGTTGACCATGATTTGCTCACCTGGCTTCGCGGCCTCCAGACTAAGCATTTGTTCGTAGTTCGTAAAATACAAGGACAATTCACTTTTCGATCTGGATCCACCATCTTGAGATCGAAGTGTTCGTTTTTCCGTAAAGTGAGAAGGATATTGCTGACGCTGCCGGCCATCTTCTTTCTGCTTGGGTGTGTCTGGCGTCGGTGTTTCGTCTTTCTGACCTGACGATACCGGCTTTGTGTCATTTTGGTGGTGTAACGTTCGTAATGGCTCGTTATTTGGTCGGCTGCGTAATGGAAATTTGTATTTTGGCTGATGCTCGAGAATTTCAATCTTTCGTCTCTTTCTGAGATTCTCAGCGTCCGAGATGGAGGGAATTCTGTTACGTTTGGCTCGATGTGAGAGCGTGATCGCGCTGGAAACCTGACTGTCCGTTACAAGAGCTGCAATGGGTGCCTGGTCACCACACCGACTTGATCGTCGCAGTGACGGTCGTGAGCGGGCAACCATTGTCTTCTGAGTGCTTTGATCGGCATGGTATGAGGGCTTGCGCCTTATTGTGCCCGAATTCAAGGCTTGCTGAGTGATGATGGCAACGACCGCAGGCAGGGGCGTAACAATGCACTTCAGGATGAAGCGTGTTTGTGTATTGATGCGTGCGCTAGTAATTTTGCCCCAAACAGCTACTGCCAAGCATTGTTCAGTGAAAGGGAAAAATGAACATGAGACGTTTAACATTCAGAAACCCGGTGAAGTGTTTGATTCTGTGCGAAAGAGCCCATGGCGACTTGGTGCATAAAGATCACGTCTATAGCCTCCGCTCCACGGCCAATTGCCAATCCTCAGATGTCTGATGATGGCCACGGAGCCAAAAGAATGCAGGGTAAGCACGAAGGCTCTACGCTTGAAAGAGACCCGATGATGATCTTCTCAGTCAGCCATCCTGCTGGTCCATTGTGAGACTCCTGTGAATCACAACTTCGGTTTCGGTGGGCCCTTCTGCGGGACTCAAGAATTATTTTGTGCTCCCTTTGGTCAACCTCTCCGTGAGGGTTTCGTGACCTCAATGACGGCCTCTCAGAGTTCATCCAAGACATGCTTCTGCGTCATTAGTGCGAGTGTTCGTCATGCAATGGCCTGGCAAAAAAGGTTCACTCCATAGTAGTACTAGTGACGCTAGATCGATCCTGTAGGATGTGAGAAGATGAAGTCTTTCACAATAGGAGAGCCGGCGAATTCTGGATTCAACATGACGCAGCTGGAAGACATCAGTTCAGCAATATGGAGTTCAGAACTACAGAGACAGACTTCAAGAAGTAGCTCAGCCCCATGCGGCGCTTCTCGAGAAAGTTTGGACGGAACTTGTCTATTCCAGTTAGTATCGGATGAAAGGTTCACAAATCAGGAGACCATTGTTGAAGCTGTCACTCACATATCATGCTCTTTGGAGGTAACGAGGGTAGAGCTGTTTTGGTATGTGGAAAAGCAGTGGAAAGCTGTTCCCGCAGCTGATCAAACTCAGAGTATCTGATCACGCATAAGTATGTATTATACAACATCTCATGAACCCCCGGACCTCTTTCTGATAGTCATTCGACCTCCCTTGAAGAATAGACGTCAGCGAAGAGTCAATAAGTTCAGGCTCCAGGTTGTGGAATCTCACATCGAGGGTCTGAACTTTGCAGTTCCAGACCACGTAGGCCCCTATGCCTGTAGAGCCTCCTCTGACAATCACATAGTCTTCGATTATGATGTCTTTGGCCCAGAGAGCGCCGTTTGTATCACATTGAGCTTCGGTATGATCTTCTAGCGATATTGGCGGGGGCCGAGCGGTACTGTCTACTGAGGCATGCGAAATTGATCGTTGATGCTGCCAATATGGCGGCGATATCGGTGTAGACAGCCGATTTGCTAAACCATTCGACGGCGGGATGTCTCCCGGCTTTTGATCACGATCTTCAGATGCCGTGTCTCTCACAGACTCCATCCATTTGCTGGCCCAAGACAAGCAGCGCCGGAGCTTTCTTCAAAGAATGATGCGCGATTGATGGTGTATTATTGACGTATGCACATGCTCAAGCTTCACTGTGAGCCTTCTCGACCAATGGGAATTGCCTCCGTAAGAAACGCTGTGGTTCTTGACAAGGCGTCTGGTATCGTACGACTACGGAGTACGCGTTCATGCTTTGGTGAATCGGTGGTTGATCTTGGCCTGAAAAGCAGGATTGCTGGGGTTGGGAGCTAGGGCGGCTGGGGGGAAATATGACAGCCACTTCTAATCTACGTGAGCGACTTGCTTCCACGAGATTGGGGATGCCCAACAATCGCTACCAAGCGGAAACACTTCCTTTTGTGCGAAGCTGGGCTGCAGACAAGTTGCCATGACTGCGTCTAATCGGGGCAGCCATCGCACTTCTCTACGGTCTTCTCTCGAGCAGTGGCGGAGATTTGATATCGGTCTGCTGCAATGTTTGAAAGGAGCTCCCCCACGGCGTGAGATCGTATACACTACAATATATGAGGCTTAGTGGTCTGCAGGGTGATAGGACTAGACAGGGAGGTTGCTGCATTCGGAAGCATGCCTATTCGTGGTTTTTGGAGTCAACCAGGACAAGCTGACATCCTCCAAATGCATTATGTGTGAGACAAGCCACCCTCCTGCCACCACTTCAACGCATCTGGCTTGTCTTCGAATGTGCACATGCTAGAGCATAACCAATGGTAGGGCGCAGAATAGCTCTAGAGCGAGATCCTACCGTACTGGGAGCGTCTTCGGGGTAGGATACGCCGCCATGTCGACCCATTCCTCGGCGACAGCCCCTGTGGAGAACATGTTTCACTGAGAGCGTTAGACTCCGCCTGCCTGCGCTCTATCCATCCACTCCTTCTCGAATCTCCAGCCCACCTATCTCTTCCTTCATATCTTCTCCCTCCTCTTAATCATTAGCATTGCTGTTGCATCTGCTGCCTTTCGCTTCGTCCCATTTGCTTTGAGGTGGATAAGCTCCTAATTAAGTTCTCCTTTTGATATTATCCTTCCCTAAACAGCTCTGAGCTGAGAAAATTGTTGAGAGAAGGTTGAGCGTCCCCAATTGCTCCAGATCATTCCGGCCGAAGCCTTCAAAATGCTTTCTTGCTACACCCTCATTGCTATTTGTGCATCGACAATTGGGTTTGCTGCTGCCCAGAGCATCGACCCCAATTCCGTGACCATTAGCACAAGAAGTGAGTACAGTTTTTCAGGAGCTCAGCTAAAAGGCCCGCTGACAATTGGACAGATCAATGGTGCCTTGCCCAGACCTCACAATGCCCCTTGATCTGTACCCAGTATCCTGGCCAATCGGCTGCCACTGCTGCCAATGATTGTGATCCGGTCAGTGTTCATTAGATCCCACAGCAGGAACACTAAACTAATGGCGTTCAGAAAACCTTAGCATTTCACTGCGTTTGTGCTGTCAACGGCTTGTCTCCCAACGTCTCCGAGTATTCCCAGACAATCCCATACTTCACCTGCACCGAAAGCAACAACAACTGTGTGACCGCCTGCAATGGTGTCTCAACTTGTCAAGCAGCTTGTCGGCAAGATCATCCTTGTGGTGCTCAAAGCCCTACGAGGGTTAACGAGTCCACAATTACCACATCGGCCACATCTACCAACGGCGGCGCCGCAGCGTCAACGGCATCCGACGGTGCCGTCTACACAGGATTTGGAGGGTCAGCTGCTACCACGACTGCGGCGTCGGGCAATGGAAAAGCTGGAACGAGTGCAGCAGCTGTTCTTCTGAACGTTGGTCAACTGTATGGTCTTGGTGTTGTTGCAGCCGCCATCTTCGCTGGGTTTTCAATTCTGCTTTGATTTCTGGAGCAAGCAAGCATCGTGTGAAGGTGTTAGCGCTGGCGAGTATATAACTTGGTAATATTGGGATATATCTGGATAATAAGCAAAAGTTGTTCGATTGAATTCGAATGTCATCTGGGGCCATTCATATGTTTTTGGAAATCACATGCACAAACTCCACAGGGCTCCACTGTGGCTCACTAATTGGTCGAGACACCCCGCACGGTCCCTACTGGTACTCATATCCATAAATTGCCAAGTGAGTGACGACATAGCGAACTCCAACAAACCCTCTTCTATTGATGCGGTAACGGGAATCAATGTCCTCTGTACCCGACCTACCGAAGGCGTCGTCAACGACACCTGTCTCTGAGCCTGAACCTGAGAGTACCCAAGCTGCGAGAGAGAAGGCAGCAGGAACGATCCAGGCATGGCTACCATTGTACTTGTTGTGGTCCATATAAAACAGCTGACAACTTTGCAGAGAACGTATCGGGGACATAGGACTCGACGAGAACTTCAAGGACTTGGTCTTGATGCTTCCACTAGGTGGACTGAGGTCTGATGACCTTCATCGCCACACTGGTATTGGCTGATTTCTGACTGTGCGATAGTTGATCAGAGACGCTCAATACCGTAATCTCACAACTCCCGTAGCTCCGTCAGATACAAGAACAAGCGATCAGTCCAAGCCTCCTAATAATAGAGAAAATCGAGAACTACTCCCAGCAGCCCGGAAGAATTGGCAGCGCATTGGCACTATTGCTCGTCGCGCAGGCGGGGATGACCTCTCGCCGTCTAGGTCTCAGACCTCACTTGACGATCACACCTGTTCTTCCGACGATGAAGGCAACGCAGTCTTGGTCGATGAGCGGCGGAAGAGACGGCAGAAGCGCGTCGAGGGTGGCAACGCCCGTCGGAAAACGGCCAAGATGATGGACCTGCAGTATTTCCTGGAGATGGTTGACCAGAAACATCGATACGGCAGCAATCTGCGCAAATATCACCACTACTGGAAATCACAGCCTACTTCGCAGAACTTCTTTTACTGGCTGGATCACGGTGACGGCAAAGACGTGGAACTTCCAGAGCTTGATCGAGCCCGACTGGACAGGGAGCAAGTGCGATACTTGTCCCGAGAGGAGAGGTTAAACTATCTGGTCACTGTTGACAGACAAGGCAGACTGCGATGGGCTAAGAACGGCGAAAAGGTATGGACCAAAGACACATTATACAAAGACAGCCTGAAAGGCATTGTGCCGATTGATGATCAAGGTCCCAAATTTCATTGCAATGTGCGTCCAGAGGGCGCGGAATCAGACTCGACGTCTAGTAATGACGACGAGGACGAGAACGAGGAGAAAGACCAAGCCGACGAGAAGGACGCCGACAAGAGATACGTGAACGAGAACTTCCACGATGCCAAAGGCTTAGCAAAGCTGAAAGAAGTGAGCCCAGCTGTTATCTTCAATCACTTGACCCGAGGACACGTGAAGAAAGGACACAAATGGATCTTCGTAAGTTATTGAAATATGATGAATACTCAAGACACTGACGACGCTGACTCTCAGGTGGCTGGTATGCACCTTTTCTGTCCAAACCCGAACTTGAAAATCATGAACTGACAGGCCATTCGTAGATACGTCATTTCGTCTGTATGTGGGAATTAAACAATCGGGCGCTTTCCAACACTCCTCATTCCTGCATGGCGCGCGCATCTCAGCAGCGGGCCTGATCAAGATCAAGGATGGACAATTGAGATGTCTGGCGCCCCTCAGGTAGCCTCCACCTTCACCAGTAACAATTTTCCTAACGTGTCCATGCTTGCACGTAGCTCTTCAACCTCGCAGCGGACACTACCGCCCACCCGCCGCCAATTTCCGATCCTTTGTTCATAATCTTCAGGACGAGGGCGTTGACATGTCGCGAGTATCAATATCGAAGAGTTATGCGGTGCTCGTGGGAATAGAAAGTTATACACGCACCAAGCGAAAGGTGAAGAAGGTTGAGAGCAGCCTAGAACAGGGAAAGGTCAAGATCTTACATCCGGAAAAGATAAGACAGCAAGCCGAGCCGGAAAAGGACAAGTCGTAGATTGCTGAGAAGAGCGCCAATATCTGGAAAAGCGCAGACTGGAAGATGAGAAATCGCGGCGAGGCAAGAAAACAGACGGGAGCTTGAGTTCCAATGTTGCGAGAAAGCTGAAACTTCGAGGCAAGGAAGATGATAACAGAGAAGGACTACAGAACCAAGGTAGAGGCATCCCAGGAGTAGGTCCGGAAGATGGAGTGCCTCCGCCTGAGGGCGAGCGGTAGGCTCGTTTTTCTCCGACCTGCGATGATTTCTGACGTGCGTTGAGTGAGACTAACGGCCGCAATACGCACCACGGTACTTCTGCAGCTTCCCTGCAAGCTAGATTAGTTCTGCAACTTAAGTATTCGTTTCCATAGGCTATTAAATCTATCTAGCTTGAGCTGTTACATATAGGACCCTACAAAGTGGCTCGCCAAGTGGTGTCGGCCGTTAGTGGGATTCTTGGCGCTTCTTAACCGGCGAGAATATGCCAAGATTGCACATCCTCCAACCGGCGACAAAGCTTGGATGCCGGCTCCTGTGCTGAATCACTATGGAGAGATATCAAAGCCATACTATCAAAGAACCCACTCATCATTGATACAACTCTTCATATATCCGATGGAGCAAGATGCGCAGCAGGGCAACTCAGGGGACTTCGACGTCGAGCTCGCCGACGTTGACTGGAGTATATTCGACGCAAAGCTGGCCTTCTCGAAGTAAGGCAAATCTCGTGGTACACTGTCACACTCACTCTCGTGGAAGCTGACGACTGCAGTAATTACGAATCTCAAAACCAGGACGCTAACGATGAAGCGGCTTGGGCGCCACAAGCATGCCTATACCCGCCGCAAAACGTGTGTGACGAAAGCCATGGAGGTGATGACGATACTGCTAGTTGCTTTCTTCTACTGACAAGTTAGTAGCAGCGAGCGCTCTGCCACAGGACCATTTCGGAACTGGTCTGCTTGAAGAACTTGAAGGGTTGGGGATGTCGGATTCCGAGTTTGCAGATATAATGCAGCAATCGACTACCGAAGCTGACGCCGTTGTACCCTTTTCCAAGCTCGAAGCTTCCGAGGAGCAGCCTTCGGGCATACCGCCGTCTCAGATTAGGAATGTCAATACTTCTCCTGCGCAGCCAATGAATGCAGAACAACGAATCAATCCCTGATCCGTATCTGGGCTCACTCGAAATCAGTCCAGCCATGCATGGGCACTCTAACGCCGCCACTTCGGCGCAAGAGAGCACTGAAAGCTCTCTCGCGAGCCCTTCATGGTTCCAAATTAGGCCTAATAGTGCAGAAATATCTCGTTCAACGAGTTCCTGGGGACTTGTAACGCCCCTGTCGAACAATGTATCTCTCAATCCATCTGATAGCTCACTGGCTTTACTTGAGTCCAGCCTTGATGGTATCACGGAACGACTTGAGGCTGTTGTAGGCTCGCGAAACGACTGGGACTGGGCAGATTCTCCGCAAAAGAAGCGCAAAAGGCTGGACGAAGAGGAGCTTGAGGATGTGAGAGCGACCAGGGACGCATCGGCTTGTACTTGGTGTCAATTGATGAAGCAGAAGGTATTGTTTTGCGACAGCTGTACGATCAAGACTGACGAAGCAGTGCGGTACAGTCGATGGCGATAAGCCCTGCGAGAAATGCAAGAATCAAATGGTACTGAAATCAGGCAGAAAGCTATGGAATCTGCCCTGCTTCCGGGGGCGCATAACCGATATCAGCACTTTCCGGAAAGGTAGGCCAATCGCAAATTGTCCGCAATCACGATCTTACGTACAGCCAGGCTCCTTAAGGTTTCCGGATGGCGTTCGCATGATCAAGCGATGGGAGAAAGACAAAAGATCCGTGGATCTTTACTTCCCAATACCCTCGCACATTGCAAAAGCCCTACATAGCCCAAGACCGACAGTCACCATCGAATGCAAACGATTCTCAAAGTCCAAGAGCGACTTGATGGAGAAGACTTATAAAGTCGGGTCTGACATGAACACTATCTCCTTTCCGCCCTACGCAGTGTCTGCTATCGCCCTAGCCAATGTGTCCTTGCAAGTATTGATCAAGGACCATTTTGACTACTATCTTGACGTGCTCACTTACGACTCCCAAGAGCCAATTACCCGAATAACGCTATCCAAGGCTCGAAGGCATAAGCAGGTTGGTCATCTTTCCTCGAGTTGTAGTCATATGTCTAATGAGCCAGTGCGCGATGCTGCAGGGGGCACTTAAGGTCGCAATCATGACAAGATTCTTCTCAAGAAGCTTTGGCATTTCGGGCTCTGAGACTCTGGGCATCGAAGAGGTCAAAGATTGTCGCTCACCATATTTCGGAAGAGTCCCGATCCCTCCCATGCTGAACAGCCAGCTGGACACTCTTTGGCGATCTATGTTGAAGGCTGAAAGCAAAAGTGTCCTGAAGGCACTCAAGCAGGCCATCATGCGCCACACCCGTGAGGAGTGGCTGTTCAACTTTCTAACGATGTTCATTCTAGTGCAAAACATTGAGTTCTCCTATCAGCACCAATGTGCTCAATTGCGGAAAATACAAACAGGCGTGAGTTCTCAAGCTACTCGCGGTCTGGCCCGAGACACTGATCTGTGACAGCCCAAGGACGACAGAGCTGAGCGATATAACCAATCGATGCTGGACGAATGGCAGCACTCTGCCGAGAACATCCTCAACCATTTCCTGATTGTTTGCAATGGTCAAGCCCCTTTGCGAGCAGCTCTGGCCGAGGATGGGAGTCTAGAGCCGGCAGCACTCGATAGGGAATCCCAAGAGTATGTGAAGGATGTTGCCCACCTAGTTGAACAAGACAGTAAGAACCCTATAATTTATTCTCGCTAACTATACTGACAATCTCAGGAATGCGATTGGACAAGGCGGCTGCAGCTGATAGCGAGACGCCGTTCCATTGGAGTGCGCGTCTCCTGGTGCCTCGGCCACGAAAGGAATACCATGTTGACGAAGCTTGAAAGTCTCAGCATGCCATTCCTCTATGGGCTCGCGATGTATGGCAAAGGCACGAACGTTCCCGGAAACTCTTCTTCCTCGATAGCATGGTCATACAGTGTCTGCATCAGTGGCTGGAGCGCCGACGGAACATCCCATGCATTTTGTCCATCCATGAGGAACATTCTCATGAGATGTCTGCGGCAGCCGCTTTCTTCGCAGTTTGCAAACGCTTCTCGTGCATGGAGCACAGCAAGGTTGTTGATATATTGGATGTCTCTTGTGCTAAATGGCCTTTTGAATGCAACCTCTACAGCAATGCTTTGCAGGAGATCGAGAGCCTCACGCTGCACTGGACTGATCACTTCCAGCGAATAGTTGCGAGCAACCCCAGGAGTACCCAGGAAATGACGGCGAGAGTAGTTCAGGATGGTCTTTCCAGTCTCTTCAAAGAGAAGGGGACGTGAGAGGCTTGGCTTCTCTGGATTGAAGCTGCACAGCGGTCAGTTAAGTAGGTTTTGAGCATGCGAACTTACTTGTCCCACAGCCACTCTTCTTTCAGTTGCTTGACGAGATCAGGCCTTCTGGCCTTCATCACTTCCACGACAGTGATGGCAGCTGCAAGCATTGAATCTTCTCCCTTAGAGGCAGAGTGGAGACAATACAGCGACAGGATATGACCGACGTCAGTATGAAATGGCTAGAAGATCTGCGATTGATCGAAAAACGAAGTTTCCGAAGACATACAAGGGCCACATTTCGGTTCGCCTCTGGCACGGCTATTCCATTACGTTCCGTTGCATCCTCTTCGGTGGACAGATCAACGACATGAGCTGGCATCATTAGCTGAGCGACTTAATTCTCGAGCGACCTTACTCATGGCTGGGCCACCCTCATACTGCCTCGCTCGCTTATCGCCGACACAGGACGAAATGCCAGCAAAGATCAGGATGTTTTGGGGTCTGGTGTACTTCGATGGATTCAGTCCGCGAAGTACGAAGAAGCCTGCGCCATCATAGAGCTGCTTTGCCTGCCTCCGTATCTTCTTGCCTAGGCTCGGGAGGGGGAATACCGATGGTGAAAGGGAGCTGAGAGCTAATTGAGCTGCTACAACGCGACCGTCAACACGACCGCCTACATGATGGCATACGGTCTGGAATCAACATTGACATTGAAAGCTTTCTGCAGCAGCCTCGATTTCATCGATGTCCGCCGGTTTGAGAGTCAATGTGAACGACGACGACATGCTGGCAATCGATGTACCATGCCATTTCAGCTTCAATTTGCCGGCCGGAGCTTCTTGGTCCGCGGCGCCGCTGGACTCCACTAGGTGTTGCTGTAGGCGCGGTTCGTGAACAAGCCTAGCCGGACACATTTTGTCCTCAAGAGTGGTGAAGAATACCTCCAGCACGAAGGGGAGAGAGACACAAGAAATTGCAGGAGAATAAAGTCGGGGCTCTTCCGCAGAAGGAACGATGAAGAAAGGAACAGAAGGCTACAGTTTGGCTCCGGCCGCACCTTATCGAAAGCATTGTCTGCGGGTGCGAAGTTCACTTGTAACCGTGTGTGCGCCCTCTATTCGCTGGAGCTCCACGGCTGGATGGGTTGTCCACCTGTCATCAGCATTTGGCGCATGGTTCATCAGGCTGGATGCTTCACTGGTGCGAATATCCATCTGTCTCTTTCCCGTGATATACTCGTGCGGCCGCAAATAGAGCATTCTGATTGGCAGCTCATCGCCAAGCCTATCATATGATTCCACGTTGTTGATGCGGCATCGCGTCCAGCACTCGATAGGTATCAACTTGAAGCAGCGAATACTCCACCATCTATCGTCCAAAGCCTACCAAACCTTCAATCATTTTACTCGTCAACAATGCCTTATCATGGCCGTCAAGTCGCTGATCCGATCCGAGTAGCCGTTGCTGTGCTACGCATGATTGAAGGCCTGGCTCTTCAGGATTTCAACCGTGCTCCCCTTGGCTGAAGAGCACCCAGAGGCCTCGCGCCGCCGGAGAATGCGACTACGAACCCTACTCTTTGCCCTTGCCCTTGCCCTTGCCCCCGCGTCTGCGGCCACGGTCCTCGGAACGCGAGGCCGCCTCATGCATATCAGCCTTAGCCTTATATTTTGCCTCGGACTTTCGGATAGCGGCCGCCTTTTCTTCATGACCTCTCTGACTCATTAGTGTGCTGTAGCCTACGTAATCTCTATTCCAGGCTTCTCTCCCCGCCGCGGCACTAAGCGACGTCTGTTGTCAGTAGCTATTCCTCAGTATATGAGATGATTATGGGTTTTGACTTACCTTTTATATGCGGCTTGCGCATTAGCAGCATACTCAGAAGCTTTCTTATGATATGCTGGCGTACCGAGCGGCTGACCTACATAAGATTCTTGAGGAGTATTAGATCTTTCAGCTCTAGACGGAGCTTCTTCACTATCTAAGTGACCTTTATATTGGCTCACGGCGCTTTCTCCCCACGTTTCCCCATCTTTATAATCTGAGTACTTTTTATGATAATTGCTCGCTTTAGGAATTCCCTGATCTCTCATTTCTGTTCGATAACGGTCATCTCGCGCCGGATTTTCAGGGGGAGCACGGCCAGAAGTTGACGGACTAAAAGTGTTTGCGGGGAATCCGCCTGTACATCTTTCCGTCTCACCACTTCTTGAATTTTGAGGCGGCCAAGATTTTGAGTTTGGTGACTTATTAATAGGTTCGTTACTGCGCGATACATAAGAGCCCACTAGTCCCTGCGTGGAACTGTTGGTGCTCTCTTCTCTATCCGTGCTGTCTTTTCTGTTGGTGGAATGATATCTTGACATACTGAAAGATTTGCTGGACTGAAATCAGAGGTCACTTCTTTGAGATAAGTGATTATAAAGATGTAGTATCAATGCGCTATTATGAGCTTAAAATAATGCTCATTTAGAATGCTTCTTATTTAATTAGAATCAATAGCGCAATATAAGAAAGTATAGAAAAGTGGGAGAAAGCAGCAGATGATGTGGGAAGAATATCATTCAGGAAGATCTCGCTTTACGACATGTTTTATATATCTTTCAGAGAGCTGGCTACTGCCTCGTGCACATTGGATAGAGCAGACCCGAAGGACCTTGCGGCACTCCATGTTTTGCTCGTGAATATCGCAGGAAGTAGATCAATTCTTCGCGTGGAATTGTCAAACAATAGTGCAAGAAGGCGTAGCCACTGTTCTTGCCTTGAAGCTTCATCATCCTTCGGGCGCCGCAAAGGGGGAAATAGTGCCTTTGAAAGATTTGGGTGGTGTGCCTAAGTTGAAGAACCTTCCGCATTGGGCATAGCCCCAATCACGCTGACAACTTCTGAGTTCTCCCAGCGGTACTTATCCCAGCAACGGACACATTCTTTTATTTGATAGACACGAGTCGGCTTCCTAGCGTCGCACAAACAACCTCATTATCAGTAAGAACGCCATTTCCGTGTTGCGGCTCTGCAAACACGAAGCGACAACATCATACGTACTACTACGTAGTATGATCAAGCCCAGGAGCTAATATTCATGGCAAGCTATGCTACTTGTTTGGGACAGGGTGGGTCTGGGGTCGACTAGTGGGATCAAACATCTCCTGTCTGCTGGGCGTCGAGACACCACCAACGACAACACAGAACGTGGGGTCCCCTTACCGCGTCAGTAAGCTGCCAATCGCCGGCCCAACAGTCTATCTTGACGAACTGCTTAAGTCAATGTCAGCAAGATGTCAAGCAGTTATAGATGCTAATGAAATGCATACTAGATACTAAATAGGCAAGGCCCGAATATTGGCGTTTTGTGGCGCTGTATCTTGACATAGCGTTACCAGCACGAAACTAACAATATTTATGCCCCCCTCCCCTCCCCCCCCACCGTAGTAATTCCTCGTCAAGAACCAAGATGCATTCTCTCACAGTTCATCGCTTCTCGGGCTCCCCCGACCTCTGCGAGATCAACAGGAGCCTTTCAGCGATTTTTGAAGAGGCGCCATCTCCATCTAGCGACATGCTAACAGCGCGATCGTGGACGGATTCACGCAGCTATAATAACACCTCTTCCCACAATCTTTGACTCCATCTGTGCCAGTTCTGTGGGTACCCCCTATATATATATATACACACATGATCTGACCAAGCGCAACCGACCCGACAGAGAATCTTCCTGAAACCACCCCCCCTCCCCCCAACGGGACCTGGGAGTCCACAAGCCTTCCTCTCTCTCTCTCTCTCAACGCAGCCGGCCGTTTTGAGCGATCGTGGTCACGATTGTGCATGTTTTTGCACATGGGCAGATATTTTCGGCGCTTCCTCTTCGCGGGAATCGAGATTGAGCTTTGCCCTGCGGCGCATTCCGCATCTGCTACTGACACCACGGGGCGCTGCGTCAAGCTGTGGGTTCGTTGGCCCAGCTGCACGAGGTCTAGTGGTCTATGTATAGGCGTCGCAGAGGGCCCACTTGTACACATTGAAGGCATGTAATTACCCATTTGGGGGGCTGAGTGAATTGGTGGATGATCATAGAGATGATGATCAGTTGGCAATACGATTTACTGCGGTGAAATCCAAATGACCTAATGAGAATAGAGGTCAATGCCAGCATGGATCTGGAAGCAAGCTAATTTATCAGAGATGTCAAAACTTCAAATATTGTTTGGGCCAGCCCAAATGTAGTGCTCCTGACGCTGAACCTTCTCCGTGTCTACATGATGGAGTGATGCTCAAGCTCTTATAGCAGATCCGCGGACATCCATCCCATGGTTGCGGACACTTCTCAAATCCAGTGTCCTTCTTACCTGGCAGCACGGGCAGGCCATAGGGATCGTCATCTCGAATTCCCCCGTGCTTGGGCTGCTGAACAATGCGTCGGCTCTGCTGTCGTTTCTTCCTCTCCTCCTCGCGCCTGCGGGCGTCATCTTCTTCCTTCTTTTCTTCTCGCTCCTTGCGCTCACGGTCGCGCCTCTCCTGCTCATCTCTCTCTCCTTGATTGGGTGTTAGCTTTAGTGCGCGGTGTGGACTGGAGCGAATACTTGCGCTGGGGTTTCGGGCCTGTCCCCAGGGGATACTTTCGGTAGGTGCGTAATGCCGGCGACGAATGTAACGTTCGTCGCAGAGTTGCTGGCTTTGTCATCCTTGCAACAAAACTTGGCCATGGTGGTGAGTTAAGATCGTTGGCGAGATATGGGGAAGTATAGAGCTGAACGAAGCTAAAATTGCCTGTCAGCGGGCTGTCAGCGGAGCCGTTGTTCTGGTTTACTCACGGTTTTGCGGTAGCGCAATCTTGAGGCTTGAGCTTGCGTTGGGGGTGTTTGACGACTTGAAAAGGCAGAATACATTGGTCGCGGCGCGGTGTATATCATGATGCAGTTGCTGGTCGATTGACTGTCGGTATCGACAGTCGGGTCGGCGCTAGACTCGCCGGTCTCACGTCCACCGTTCGCTCCAGGAGTTTGGCATTGAGGCCGGCGAGCATCCTAAGCTACCGCCTCAACGGCATCATCGGCGGGCCATCGGATCGCAGAGGCTCGCCTGGTACAGGGACTCTGCCCGTGACTCTCTCCTTGAGTCGCAGGTGCATTGGAGGCGGCTTAAATCTAGACAGCCAGCGAGCGATAGCAGCGTACCTGATACTGGCAACGGGAACCTCAGAATGTTGCTGGTTCACAAGATTGCTAGTCTAGTATCTTGACCGGCGAACAAGCTTTGTCCCCAGCCGCCTCAAACCTTTCAGGGTGGGTGCACCGTCATCTAACGGGTGTGGTGACGCTTGGCACACGACGTTACTGCTCCGCTCCTGGATAGTTTTGGTGAGGGTCACTGGCTGGGAAGGCAAGGAACGCGGCTTGCGAGGCAGTGGTTGTCCTTGACCATGGCATTCCATATGAATACAAGACGAAACACGACAGAAGAGAAGAGGCCCGGCCGCGCAGCTGCGGCCGAGGTAGGGGGCCAAACCGGCGCGCATTCTCGTACGGGCACGCTCAGCCTCAGTCCAGGCTTCTTCACCCTGAACTTAGATGACCGCAGCAGCTACTCACGATGGCGACTGTACTTGGACACAGAGGGCGAAAATCTTGTGTCCGACTACTACGTATAGAGGTAGTCGTCCACAGAGTGATGTCACCCGTCGGTGGCCCACACCTTGTCAGCATCCATGTCGTGCATCCCTGCTCCTCGGACCAGCCTGTCTCCCTGGTGTGGCGTCGTTTCTGAGAATGCATGCGAAGCGGTGCTACTACATCTCCTGTGCTTGCCTACAACGGTCCTGCTACTGAACGGTCTGCGAGAGCTTCGTCCACGACGCGCATCGTCGTAACATATGTTCCCCAGATGCTGCGCAGGGATCCAACTGGCGGACGGAGTCGCGTCGAATGCTGCCCAGTGAGCTCGACGACCGCGAGACTTCGAACTAATTACCACTGTAACTAGGCCTGGTAATCGTCCCCCGTTCCCTTGTTTCTTGCTCCCACTCTGCCGATCTCGCCCCCTTCCAGTCTGAAGGGCTGTCCTTACCCGACCCTAATGCAGCTGCACGCGGGTGAGTTCCCTGCCCACTATCCCTATGGCTCCTCTGAACATGACTTGAAGGTTTTAGTGGGCACTTCTCTTGCTCTGCTTCTCCACAATCCTGGAAACTTGCTTTCGCCGCTGGGGACAGATTTGGGTTGTGATACAACCACCCGAAGGCTGTTCTCGAGCGGCAAAAACCGAGATACTAGGAGCGTGTGTCGGACGAATCATGACAAGGTACGGGGAAGATGACAGATGTGTTGTCTGACCAGCATGGACTCATTAGAAGACACGACGTGAAACGGAGATCTTACCAGCCCTGACCCTCTGCACCTGGTTGAACCCTCAACCAGCCACGATGGGGGGGCCTGCCTGGAACCATACCCGTACGATTCAGTCGCCCCCGACTTGCTTGGCCGCCAGATGGAACAGTCAACTGGATTGTCCCCAGCCTCCAGTCCAACGATGCCCTGCTACTTCTGGTGGAATATCCTGGTCGGGACAACCAGGATCAAGACCAAGCCATGCGCCACATCTGCGAATCACATCACCCCCGGCTTCTTCTGCCGACTTCTTGGTTGGCAGAAATTGCGACCTAGTCCGTGGCACCACGGTGACCCCAGCCTCCCCATGAGCTCATCGGTCGATGTCAGCGCAGAAACCCACCGGCATCGTCCACTTCGCAAATTCATCCACCCACTGCCCAGTACTGATAGGTCGGTCTGACAGAATGGACCGCGGTCGAGACGTTGGTGTACCTACCAATCGTGCTTCTGCAAAGCTTCTGACGCAACCTACTGTAACTACTGTCCTGTCCTGGTCCTGGTCCTGTGGCCTGGCCCTCGGAAACAAGGCCCGTCAAGCCACACTGAGGCACCAGCTACCCCCCGGATTCGCAACCCAAGCTCCCCTGTTACCAGTATTGCCAGACAGCTGCTACGATGGCAATGACGTAGTCAGATTTACTCCCCCTATTTCTGCTTTAACTGGTCCTCCACCACCAAAAACCGGAGCTTTCATACCCTTCCTCCCTATCATCCTCCATCTACGCCCCCTTACTGCCCTCCCCCCCACCTTTCTGAAACCAGATTTTGTACAAAAGGTGCTTTGTCGCATGTCAACTAGCTTATGACAAGCAAGCGCAACTCCTCTTCCTCGTACGCATATTACTCGTTTCCTCCAACTCCAAGCAGAAACTCTCCATCTACTGTAAAATCATCCGAGCAGTCTTCACCACAGACCGCAAGGAGCACCAAAAGCACAGGCATGGCACCATCACCCGCAGCTGGCAAGGGTGCGAAGGGTGCTCCAGAGACGCCCACCAAGGCTGGGAAAAACCCCGCTTCCTCTACAACACCAACACTCGGCAAGGGAGGTGATCAAGCCAAAGACACAGCATCGTCTGCGCAGAAAAAGACGCCTGGCAAGCCACCCAAGCTCGGCGCGTCTAAGGCGACGCCCAAATCCGGCACGACAGACTCACCAAAGCTACCGCCAAGACCGAAAGAGGCCGACAAACCGGCGGAGGATGTCAAAGGGAAGACCCCTGCTTCTGAAGCCGGCACTGAAGAATCCGAAGCCAGCAAAATCGGCATGAACGACAACGATCCTGAAGAGACCCCAGGCAAGATCACACAACAAGCAGGTGCTGAAAGCTCGGCAGCTGGTGACACTGACCTGAGCGAAGCAGCACCCGATCCAATTGACGACGATGCCGATGACGAAGATACCGTCGCTGGTGCCAGAGATACGGTAGATGACACCGCCGAAGGTGCTGCCGACGACGAAGGCGAAGAGACCGACACCGGCGATGCGCAGGACACTGCTGGTGGTGCAGGCGGAGGCGCTACGGCGGCAGCGGGCGGTGCGGCAGACCAAGTCGCCTCCGCAAAAGATACTGCAGGCAAGGCAACCCATGATGCCGCTGACGGTGAACCTGACAAGGCCGTTACAGACGCTGCAGCCGGCGCCAAGGATACCACCGACGGGAAACCTGCCAAGGCCGCTGCAGACGGTGCCAAGGGTACCGCTGAGGGCGCAGCAGACACGTCAGAAGAAACTGCTGAAGGTGCAGCCGATACCGCAGAAGAAACAGCCGAAGGTGTCACCGATGAGGTGGCTGAAGGAGACGAAGCCGTCGATGGTGTCACCAATGAGGCGCCTGAAGGAGAAGGAGCCGTCGATGGTGTCACCAATGAGGTGGCTGAAGGAGACGAAGCCGTCGATGGTGTCACCAATGAGGTGGCTGAAGGAGACGAAGCCGTCGATGGTGTCACCAATGAAGTGCCTGAAGGAGAAGAGGCAGTCGATGGCGTCAAAGATACCGCTGAGGATGCTGCAGACGAAGTCGAAGACGCTCTTCCAGAAGTTCCGCTTTCCATTCTCCGTGGCCTCGAAGTCGGTGAAGGCGGACAGATCATTGGCCCTGACGGTGAGCCTCTGGGTCAGCTCGACGAAGGAGATCCAGAAGACCTAATTGGTCAGACAATTGGAGAAGACGGCGAGATTCTCGATGAGGACGGAGATGTCATCGGCCGTTGCTCTATCTTGCCCGAAAAGGAGAAGGAGATTGCTCAGAAGATGAAGGAGGAAGCGGAGGCTGCTGAGGCTGGAGATGCCGCTGATCAGGTCGAGGGTGCCGCCGACGAAGCAGGGGAAGCTGCGAAGACTCAGGTGCCAGACATCGGTACCCTCGAAGGCCTCAAGGTAGGAGACGATGGCGAAATCCTGGACAGCGAAGGAAAAGCCGTTGGCAAGATTACTGAGGGTGACCCAGAAGATTTCATCGGGCAGGAAATCAACGCCGAAGGTGAGGTCCTAGATGAGGACGGAGATGTCATTGGACGAGCCGAAGTACTGCCCCAGGAAGTCAAGAACGCCGGTGACGAAGCTAAGGAGCTGACACCAGACCTGTCCATCATCGAGGGCAAGAAGCTGAATAAAAAGGGCAACATTCTCGACGATGAGGGTGAGGTGCTCGCCAAATTAGTAGAAGGCGACCCGAAGGAATGTACAGGCAAGGTTCCAAATGAGAAGGGAGAAATCCTAGACGACGACGGGAAAGTCATCGGCAAGGTCGAGATTGTTCACGGCGAAGCCGCAGATGAAGCTATGAAAGAGCTGCACCCCGAGCTAGCCAAAGCCGCCCAGGGCCCAGACCTATCCATCATCGAGGGCAAGAAGCTGAACAAAAAGGGCAACATCATCGACGATGAGGGCGAGGTGCTCGCCAAATTAGTGGAAGGCGATCCGAAAGAGTGTGCAGGCAAGATTCCAAACGAGAAGGGAGAAATCCTAGACGACGACGGGAAAGTCATCGGCAAGGTCGAGATTGTTCACGGCGAAGCCGCAGATGAAGCTATGAAAGAGCTGCACCCCGAGCCCGCCGAAGCCGTCCAGGGCCCCTCTATCACCATCCTCGAGGGTCTGAAGGTCAACAAGAAAGGTGAAGTCCTCGATGAGGAGGGTGAGCCGATTGGCAGGCTGATCCAAGGCGAGATCGCGGACGTCGCCGGCAAAAAGATCAATGAGAAAGGCGAAATTGTCGACGAAGATGGCAACGTGATCGGGAAGGTCGAACTCCTTAAAGCTGAAGAAGCTGCCGATGCAGCACAGGATGCGGCTGAAGAAGCCAAGGGTGCCGCGGAAGAGGCAGCTCAACAGGGTCCCGACTTCTCACTTGTTGAAGGATTGAAGGTCAACAAGAAGGGTGAAGTCATCAACGAGGATGGTGATGTGATTGCCAGACTTGCTGAAGGCTACAACGCTGCTGACGTCGCCGGTAAGAAGCTCAATGACAAGGGCGAGGTTGTGGACTCAGAGGGCAATGTCATCGGTAAAGTCGAAATGATCCCGCAAGAAGGTGAAGAAGAAGCCGAAGAGACCGGCCCGGAGCTCCCACCTCTGTCGATCTTGGAAGGCCTAAAATGCAACAAGTATGGCAAGATCGTGGATGCCAACGGCAATCCTGTTGGTGAGCTTATCGAAGGTGATCCAAAGAAACTCTCAAAGATGGGTGCTACTTGCGACGAAGAAGGCCAGTTCTGGGATGGTAAGGGCAAGGTCATTGGCAGAGCCCGAACCCTGCCTCAGGAGGATGAGGAGGAAGAAGCACCTTTCGCAGGTTTGGAAGGTCTCATTGTTGTCAAGGACGGCTGGGTCGAGGATGAGAATGCAAATCGGGTCGGCCAGATCGTTGAAGGAGACCCCAAGAAGCTGGTCGGCAGACGCGTTGATGAAGATGGTGATGTCATTGACAAACGAGGTAATGTTGTAGGTCACGCAGAGAGATACGAAGAGCCTGCAGAAGAAGAAGCACCACCTCTGGACCTCTCCATCCTCAACGGTCTTACCGTCAACAAGCAAGGCAACGTCATTGGACCTGAAGGGGTGCCCATTGCTCGTCTTGTTGAAGGAAATCCCAAAGAGCTTGCAGGAAGAAAGATTGACGCTCAGGGCCAGATCTGGAACGATGCTGGTCAAGTTGTTGGCCGCTGTGAATTGATTCCTGAGAGTGAGCGGGAGGCTAAACCTGAAGGACCTTTCGCCGGGCTGGAAAATCCACACGTGGTGGAGAACGGTCTCGTGGAAGACGAAGAAGGTAATGTCATCGGCAAAATCGTTGAAGGTGATGCGAAGAGATTGATTGGACGTCAAGTTGATGAAGACGGTGATATTAATGATAAGTATGGTAACACCATCGGTCACGCCGAACCGTACGAGATCCCTGAGGAGGAGGTTGTTGAAGTGGACCTTTCTTCGCTTGCTGGCAAAATCGTTAATAAGCAAGGCAACGTTATTGGACCTGAAGGGGTGCCCATTGCTCGTCTTGTTGAAGGAAATCCCAAAGAGCTTGCAGGAAGAAAGATTGACGCCCAGGGCCAGATCTGGAATGATGCTGGTCAAGTTGTTGGCCGCTGTGAATTGATCCCTGAGAGCGAGCGGGAGGCCAAACCCGAAGGACCTTTCGCCGGGCTGGAAAATCCACACGTGGTAGAGAACGGTCTTGTGGAAGACGAAGATGAGAATGTCATCGGTAAAATCGTCGAAGGTGACGCGAAGAGATTGATTGGACGTCAAGTTGACGAAGACGGTGATATTAATGACAAATATGGTAATACCATCGGTCACGCCGAACCGTATGAGATCCCTGAGGAGGAGCTCGTTGAAGAGGACCTTTCTTCGCTTGCTGGCAAAACTGTCAACAAACAAGGAAATGTCGTCGATGAGCATGGCACCATCTTTGGTCGTATCAGAGAAGGTGATCCAAAGGCATTAGCTGGCCGCAAAGTTGATGGAAAAGGTCAGATTTGGAGCGACGACGGCAAGGTTATCGGTTATGCCGAACTCATTCCAGGAGGTGAGCAAGCAAAGGGCGAAGGTCCGTTCTCTGGTTTCGACACCAAAGTGGTCGTCAAAGATGGATTGGTTCACGATGGTGCCGAACAGGTCATCGGTCGTGTCGTTGAGGGAGACCCGAAGGTATTGATGGGCCGCCAGGTCGATGACGATGGAGATATCGTGGACAAGAACGGCAATGTCATTGGCAAGGCTGAACGCTGGGAGCTAGAAGAGAAAGAAAGGCACATCAACCCCATGTCTGGCCACAAGGTTAACAAGGAGGGAGAAGTTCGTGACGAGGATGGCAACCTCCTGGGTATGCTCACCGAAGGCGATCTCAGGACTCTTATTGGTTTCGAGGTGGACGATAATGGCTATGTGGTTGATAACGATGGCAATCGCGTTGGAGCGTGCACACTTATGGAGAACCTACAGGAAGACGAAGGACCGTCAGAAGAAGAGCTTGCAGCGGCGAGGGCAGAGGAAGAAAACAGAGAAATTGCAAGGAAGATGTGCGGTATCCTGCAACAAACTCTGGAGAAGATGGAGCCGATCTTGAAGCAAATCACCGAGGTAAGTTGTGATCTTTATGTTCAAATTGATCTACCATATTGATCTTTCTTTTTTCAGGCCGTTGAGAAAGCCGACCGCACCCCCAAAGAGGAACTCGACGAAGAAGAGCTCGTCAATCAAGTCAAACCTCTACTCGAAGAAGGTGGCCGCATCCTCCAGGAATGCAACGGCTCCCTTCGAGGTCTCGACCCCGACGGCAGTGTTGCTGCCACCGCCAAAGCACGTGCCGCCCAAGGCAACGCTACACAAGAAGAGCACCGTCTGGCAGAGCTGCTGAAGGACCTGACAACGAACGTGGTTAAAACTATTGACAACGCCAGGAAGAAGGTCGCCGACATGCCCCACGCGAAGAAGAAGTTGAATCCTTTGTGGGGATTGCTGACCGAGCCGCTCTTCCAGATCATCGCCGCAGTAGGTCTGTTGCTGAGCGGTGTGCTGGGTCTGGTGGGCAAGTTGTTGAACGGACTTGGCTTGGGTGGACTCGTTAATGGAATCCTGGGTGGATTGGGCATTGACAAGCTGTTGGGTGGTCTTGGTTTGGGAAGCATAGCTGAGAGTCTAGGACTGGGAGGTGGGAAAAAGAAGAAGAAATGAGTTTGGAGGTGACAACGAGGGACCTGAAGAGATCAAAAATTGGATGGATATGTAAGATCTTTGGAGGTGGTTTCATTTGTATCTAATATCTAGCGGTGCATTGTATGATTTGTCGGTAAATAGCCATCTCGATTGGTTTCTGACCTCTCATTTAATCACCATTCCACGCTGCATTCTCACTTCGAAGCACTCGATACCATCCTCCTCACGTGAAGATTATACAGTTTCCCTCGTTTCTACTCGACGTCATCATGACCGGCTCCTCCATTGGTACCACAAAGGGAGAGGGCTGAACAACTCATCTGTGCCCTCGACGATACCAACGCTTATACTCTCACCCAATTGACGGTCATCATTCGTCTTTACACTTTACCCTCAATCGCATCCGCACCCTGGCGTATGATAACAAAGATCCCAAAAGTGACCATCACAGCCCAACCATCAACCGCTTCGTGGGAACTTCGAGTCCGACTCCCCGCCTACATCCTCATCACCACCGGTCTAGAATTTCTCCACCTAATAGTCCCACCCAAGATGAATCTCCCCGGATCCGGCTAGTTACTGCCGCGCCATCAAGTATGAAATCGATCTTGAGAGCAAGGATCAGGCTCGGACTAGTTTTTGCCATTTGTGGGAACTGTAAGGTGTGAAATCAACTCCATCCGGAATGGACAATGCCGCCTTTTTCGTTTGCTGTTCTCCACAATCTCGGCTTTTTGGCGTTGTTCATCTGTTTCATTTGCAGAAGTTCACAGGAGGCATAACGACCAAGATCCCGAGATCGGCTTTCAAGATCACCAAGGGGAAGGAGGACTTCAAGGTTCATGAGGCTGATGATGGGAGTGGGGTGGTGCTTCATAGGGAGTTTTGTGGGAAGTGTGGGAGTGGGTTGTTGGAGTATGGGTCAGTGTTTATCCTCCCTGGTTCCCACCTCTTTTGATCTCACGTCGTTCATCTTTCCACAGCGGAATGGAGTCTCTGTATAGGGGTTGAGCGTGGTGCTTCCCCGTAAGGATCGGAGATTTGGGATTTGATATTTATTAATACGGGGGTTGGTACTATAGCTAACGTTCGCCTGTGATGGCTATCCAGGCAAACGCAGGAGACTTCATCTATATCTTCTACGGCACGATGGATACGCCTGGCGAGCTCCCGCCAAAAGGGGAGTTCTTCTGCAAGTATAGGGATGAGTGGGTGCCGGAGGTTCCTGGTACGTACTCTTTCTTTTCACCTCCCACATCCGTTTACGACATTAAACCCGTGACGGTTGTGACACGGGCGGGCCGGTGATGGAATTCGGGATTTTGTATCTTTGGCGAGACGCACGAGTGACTACCGGGCTGGCTGACACGAATGGAACAGGTATCTTCCACAAGAATGAGATCAAGACGTGAGCTGTGAATATCACGCCGATGAACGCTATCTGGGTCTCAGCACCGAATCGCGGGTGCACTCCGCCTTACGTAGAGCCGATGCTCTGCTGATCGTCGAGGGAGGAAGGTTGTACTACAAACATCCGTTTGATGGCGGACAGGACGCTGTCCGAATAAATAGGATAATGTGATCCTGAACGGCGTGGTGTTGAACGCTCACCTTTTAGCAGAAGCCTGGGATGTGAATCATGTTAGAACATATTTCATCAGCAGGGGATCGATCCAAGCAACCTGTCAGAAAAATGGGCCAGAATAGCTCTAAATGTCTGTATAGAATCGAAATGAATTGATTGAATGGACAGAATCAACTGTCTAAAAGCTATGTAGAATCCCCCTGAGAATGAGGCCTAAATATGAAGGAAATGGGGCCAAGATAGGCCGGAGATTGGCTCAAATTGGCCGATGGACAGCTTGAGGCGCAGGCTGAGGCGCACGCTGTCTGGCACAACCTCTGTTAGAAATGTATATCATTCTATATACTATTGTTTAAATGAGTCGAGGCTAAGCGACAAAAACAATGATATAGATTACGGTCAGGCTGCCCGTCCGAGTGTCTCATTGTTTTTGTCACCAGGCCTCGGGCCCACGTTTAAAAGATTGGTCGTTTCCACAAATCAAACAGTCCCATCAATAATTTTCTTGGCTTCTCTTTGCTCCCGGCTCTCTTCTTTCACGTACAAAGGATCTCGAGTACATGGCTTTGGGCCTATAATACTAATTTATTCACTTGCCCTCTCTGAACATTCGGCTGTAATACAATTCGGCCGATTGAGGTCTCCTATTTGGTTGAACGACTATGCGATTAATGTTCTACTCTGATTCATTCCGGCATTGTTCATAATTACTCTTTACACAATCCGACTGGCCTTCTCATCGACTGTCTGCAGGGAATGAAATGCTGCGACCAGCTGATTGGAGTCAAATCCCCCTAGAGAACCCCACCCAGAAAGCTGATCCGCTTTGAAGTTTGAGTGGCAAGCTTCTGACTGTTCGCCTTCTTCTTACTCAAATGGTGTCAAGCTCCCTGTGCGCCTCAGGCCTGTCATCGGTCAATCTTTAGCTAGCTTCCAGCCATCTTGAGCTTCATTTTCTACATATTTAGCTCCCTCTCAGAAGGCAACTCTACAACGGATGGCAGACAGTCGATTTGATTCGATTCTACCTGATAAATGGCTATCCCAACACCATGCTTTCTCAGTCTCCCCACTGAGATCCGCTGCATGAGCTACAAGTATCTTTTCCAAGGAGTGACGCGGAGTGTTGGGAGCCCTGGACAGCTTCCCAGCAGGCAAACACAACCTGCCCCTCAAACATCGATCCTGTACACATGCCGTCAATGTCGCAGAGAAGCCACACCGATCCTGTACTCGACAGCAGTGATCAAAGTCGGCAATGGTGAGAATCTGCTACACTTGCAGGATCGAATCGGGCCCGATAATTATCTGCGCATCAAAACCCTGGTGGTAGACTACTTTGCCCTTTATGCACACGAGGGCTGTAAAGTTGATTTCGCAGCTCTGGGGGGTGTACGACATCTTATCATCACCTACGGTCTGTTCCTCGACGGCGTGGTCCCCCATAGCAGCCTCCCGACTTCTACATTCATCCGACGAGCAGTGGCCGGTCAAGCTCCAGGATTCCCCAAGTTCGTATGTGACATGGTTGAAGGGCTATGGGGAAGGCTTTCGCTTCCTCAATCCACCAAAGCTGATGATCGTCGCTTTGCGGTATCGTTCTACATCACAATCGACGCTAAGGAACCACCAGAAACATTCGAAGTATGGGGTTTGTTCTACTGCTGCTTAATATTTAGCTGATCGCGTGCAGTTCTCGTACGATCTGGACAGCAAGGCGGTCACTCTTCGCAAAGATGGGCCACTGTATGGGGTCTGAGAGGTCGAATACCACCACGTTGTGCTGGAGATCGGACGGAAAAAGCTTTCAGACATGATGAGTAGGATGCATTTTTGACCGAAGATGACCATTACGGGTGAACGACACCATAGCGGCCGCCACACTATGGAAACTGGGAGGTCGAACATTCACTATCCATGAGATGTGAAGGCCACCCGAGAACGTTTTCAGACAGGAAAGCTTGCCGGATAAAGCCTATAGTGAGGAATACCTTGCCGAGAGAAGACATTCGTTGTGGGTTGATGAACAGCAGCACTGTGGCCAAATTACCCAAGACTGGGAGGTGAATAATCGCTATGAATGAGATGGAATCCACCAAAAACGCTCTCAGGCGTGGAAGATGGACAGCAAAGGTGATGGTAGCAGCAAAGTAGCTTTTGCTTGACATGGACACATCGCTTTTCAGGCGAACAAGGCCTGACGCCAGGATCTCATCGGCCACCACCATCGCTGGCCCGTGCTAACCTCTCGGAAGGATGCTCAAGGTTGTCTCGAAAGAGGGCTAGCTGTGCGCTCTTCGCTGACGAGACAAGCGAAGGGGTATTGTCGATCCTCACATAGGGCAGAGAGAGAGCGAGAGAGCGAGAGAGCTTACCACCGCTTTAGCCATCTGGATCGGTAGTATACGAATAGTTGACCCTCGAAGCTCAGAAGTGGATTCAACATCCATCCCCTAGCTAATGAAACACAAAGTATCGTACGGAGTAATATACGATACGAGAACCCACAGCCCTAGGCCCCAATATCCATTTCACACACACACCACGTAATCACGGAGTTCGTAATTCCGATTGGCGCGGACCAACCACCCTTCCCCCACTATCTAATCACCAGTACTGTACTCACTCACCTAATTAATTACCACACACCCCACACAGTTCATGCGCAGTCCAGTCCAGTATCAGTTCAGTCCAGTCATCACACCGTAACCCAACACAGCATCCCCTAATTAATCAATCGAACCCTCAACCCCTCCCTTCCCCCCCCCCCCAACCCCCGGGCGACAGCCAAAGTCAAAAACCCAAGTCCAACCGACCCCGGATATCTTACAT
>JAABUK010001746.1_pt1 | contig 40767 bp, 36 predicted proteins | sample 5559141 | NCBI WGS metagenome assembly JAABUK01 (sample SAMN10711869, study PRJNA513367) | rock metagenome | isolation source: Antarctica rocks | place: Antarctica: Victoria Land, Pudding Butte nord | collected 2016-01-03 | reverse complement strand
GACGATGCCGGGCAGGGCGTTGGCCCTCAGCTCGACCTCGCCCACGCGACGCGCCATCTCCTCGATCTGAGCGCCCGCCTCCTGCTGATCCTCGGCGACCTGCTGCCACGCTCCGTTGAGCCCGCTGATGGCCTGCATCGGGTTGAAGTTGGCGGGCACGCCGCCGCTGTTGCCGCTTCCGTTCGAGCCGTTCTCCGAAGTGCGATGCGAGCCGTCGCCGAGCCCCGAAGGGTCGTAGATCGACTGCTCCATCACCTTGCGCGACGACTGCACGTCCTCGATGCCCTGGATGAAGTGCTTCTGGTGAATCTTCTTGTCGATGTCGGCGCCAGGCTCCGAGGCCGCGATCTGCGCCGCCTTGAGCACCGCGTTCTTGATGTCGCCGCCGCTCATGGCGTATTTGTCGCCCAGCGCCTCGAAGTCCACGTCGTCGGCCAGGGGCGTCTTGGCCTCGTGCAGCTGCACCTTCCAGATGCGGGCGCGCTCCGAAGCTCCGGGCATCTCGAACAGGATGTGGGTGCGCACGCGGCGCTCGAAAGCGGGGTCGAAGTTGGCGGCCAGGTTGGTGGCGAAGATGATCACGCCGTCGAACTCTTCGAGCTCCTTGAGCAGCACGTTGACGACCGTGTTGGCCTCGCGCTGGTAGCCCTGGGTGACGTTGGCGAAGCGCCGCCCCGCGATGGCGTCGGCCTCATCGAAGAACAAGACGGCATCCTGCTCGCGCGCCGAGTGGAACACAGCCGCCACGTTCTTGCCCGACTCGCCGGCCCACAGCGACTCCATCTCGGAGTAGCGCACGACGAGCAGCTTCTTGTTGAGCGCGAAGGCGATGGCCTCGGCGCAGATGGTCTTGCCGGTTCCCGGAGGCCCCGCGAAGTTGAAGGCCAGGCCCATGCCGGTGGCGTGGCGCTCGCCCAGCCCCCAGCGCCCGAAGATCAGCTCGCGCTTGCGGATCTGGTTGAGCGCGTAGTGCAAAGCGGTGCGTGTGGACTCGGGCAGGATGACGTCGTCGAAGGAGCGTCGCGGCGTGATGGCCTCGACCAGCTCGCGCTTGGGCTGCTGGGCCTGGCCAAAGAGAAAGTCGCGCAGGGGATTAGGCATAGTGCAAGTACTTGCGGAGAATTGACCAACAGTTTAACGGCGCGCGTGAGGGACGTATGAATACGGCGCGCGGGCAAGTACTTGTAGCGTGCATGGATGTAGTAACAAAGGTAAAGGCCCATCTTGATTTATCCAAGATGGGCCTTTACCTTTGCAATCGCCTCGCTGCTGTTTGCAAGCTTGTCAGGTGCGCTTCGAGCGCGTCCACAACGCCATGCCGCTGAGGACGAACAACGCGCTGAGCGCCAAAACTCCTGCAGAGCGCGGCTCCGAGGAAGGCGCCGTTGCTTGCTGCTCCGCAGATACTTTTGCCGCAGCCTCTTTGTTTGCGGCTTTCTGCTTGTCCGCTGTGGGCACCGACCTACCCTGAGCCTTCAGCATCGCCAGCACCTTGTCGTCGCTGGGTAGCATGCCTTTGGGGTCGATGGTGTAGCTGACTGTAGCTTCACGCCCGAAGCGGATGTCACCGATTCGAGTTCCCGGTGGAGCTTTCAAATCTGTCAAATCTGCCGCTTCGTTGAAGGCCGCGCGGACTACTTGGAAGTCCTCAGTGAAGTTTACTATCTCACTGCCGTCTGACCGACGACCGCCGAAAGCTTCCACTCTCAATCGACTTGGGAATTGCACTCCGCCTGGGTAAACCTTCGGATCGCTGGGAGTGTAGCGAAGGAACAAGCGAGTCCTGTTGGGTTCACGAATGAACACGTCCATCCCAATTGGACGCATAGTCTTCTTGGACACGCTTATGCGCGCCATCAAAGGCACCTTCTTGTCTTGAGGCGATTGGTAGTTCTGCTCCAAGATCAAGGTGTCGCCTGGACCGTCGCTCTGCTTGGCATTCCTGGCTGTGAAATCTCCAGTGACGGCACTCCCTGCCAAGAAGATAAGGTCGCCGAATTGAGAAGCCGTGTACTGTATCGCGTCTCTCTGGTCGCGAACCAACGTTCCTGTTGTGGGAAGGACACCTGGGACTGGTTTGTGATCGAACACGTCGGCTGTTACGAAGTTGCGACCATCTGAGAAATTGATGGCGTAACAAAGACCGTTCACATTGAAGGCGTCAGCCCGTGTACTCTGGCCTCGGTGCCACAGTTTTATGGTGGCCTTTTGGCTGGAGCCTGTCTCCGTCGCCCTGGCGATCCCCACCGCGCTTTCGACAAAGGCTGCCGTTTCAGAGGGACTCAGGTTCCTCTGCTTCGCCAGGTCCAGCGACTGAGCACGGTATTTCTCCAAGTCCATCCGAGGGTTTGGCGAAGTCTTGATCACCTTCTTCCAGGTAATCTGGCTGGCAGCAAGACGAGCATCCGCTGCCTTCAACTGGTTCCACGAAGCAGGCACTTGTGCCTTGACTTCCTGAGTCGAGAGCAGCATCGGCCCCATGCTACACAGCAGGCACAAGCCGAAGGTTAGCTGAGGCGCGGTCGCCTCAGAAGGTGTTGATCTATTCATCGTTCAGCCTCCAATGGTAGTGCAAGTCGAGAGTTGGGTGTACTGGGTTACCGGTGCGGGATCACCTTGCGGAGTACATCCGCATATCCACACTCCGTACTCTGGTGGATAGTTTTGGGTCTCTGCACGGTAGCAGGTGCCGTTGTAAGTCAGGACTGAGAAATCCTTCATGGTGCGCACGCACCTTTGGTCGGCATTGCCTGAATCCCGACACTCGTTGGGGTCCCTCACCACACGTGTCGTGAGGGTGCATGATCCTTCGCATGGAACGATACCGCCTCTGCAGGAGGGGCCGGTTGCATCGCCATCCCTGTGATTCGGGTTAACGTTTTGGGCGCACCACTTCCCCCCAGCCATCAAAGGCGTGGAAGTAGCTGTCAGAACACCACCTGCTACCAGCGTGGCACCGACGGCTTGCAGTATCAACTTTCTCATCTTTTCCTCCCTGGCGATCCACACGCTGCCAATGTTTCAGCCAACCTCTGGCTGAATTCACTTCTTGATGTATGCAAACAGATATGGCTTCTCTGTGCTGTCGCTGCGCAAAGTCACCGCTACTGTCTGCCTAACACCTAAACGCTGGTCAGGACTTACTGCCACGTTCGCGGAGATGTCCTTCCACGCGAAAGGCCCAATTGAAGCCTTCTGCCATGACAAGCCCGTGCATCCACAATCCGCCTCGGCCTCAAGCGATACGGCTCTCGGACGCAGGTTGTAGATGCGGAAAGTATGAGTCGCTGTCTCTCCTTTGAAGTCATCAGGAACGACATAAATGGGATCAGGAATGTACATGGCCTGGCTACTCGTCATGCCATAAGCGTAATCCCCGATCATGCGGTGCAGCGATGCCACTGCCACGCCTACAACAAGGAGAACCGATCCGAGCTTTCGCTGGCGGCTCTGCTCCCTCGTCAGCTTCGCTGTCATTCCTTTTTGCCTCCCGGCTGTTGCTTGGTGACCTCAATTTGCACAGGCATCTGCACTTGAGAGTTTTTGATGCGGGCGCTACTGGTCGTCAGCACCATTTTGAAGCTCTCTTTGAGCGACTCCGGTGCAACTTCCAAAATGACCTCCTGATGAGTTCTAAGACCATCATCGTCTGACCATCGACGCCCCATGCTCACCTTGCACTTGGCGCTGTCTACAGAAACAGTCAATGGAATTGAGCCGAACGTGCTGAAGTACACGCGCTTGGTAAGAGGTTCTCCTTGCGATTCCTCACCAAGCACAATGTGAACGCTCTTCGGCTCACAGACGATGGGCTGCTTTTGCCACTGCTCTATCTCCTGCAATGCTGCCTCGGCTCTGCTGACGACATCCGCAACACTATCACGCTCTTGCGGTGAGATGAGCAGCTTGCTTTGTGCGATGGCTTGCTCGTAGTACTTGCGAGAGGTGGCCCAGCCGCCCTTGCGATAGTGCAAGTACCCAAGCATCGCGCTCGCCGCTACAAACTTGGGATGCACATTACCAACTTGCCGCCCAAGAAGTTGCTCCATCTGTTTCTGAGCTTCTTCGTAATCTTCTTCGCTGTCCAGCGAATTAAGATACGCTCCGAGCCCAGCAACAGAAAGGCGCACGTCGTTGGATGCCGCAGTACGTAGGTACAAGGCGCCAGCTTTTTGCTTTTCTGGGGTTTCGAGGTACAAGTGTGCGGCCATGATGGTAGCATCTGCCTGCCACCACCCGACCTTGCTCAGCAGCGGCTCCAACCTGAGCCATGATTGAGCGCCCTTCAAGTACTCGCTCCTATCTCGGTAGAACCACGCCAGCCGCTCCACAGCCTGCAGCGCAATATCCTCCTGCCCCGCTGCTCCCGGCTTGAGGTCGGCGATCACGCTCTCGGCCAGCGCCAGAACCCGCTCGTCGCCAATGTTGCCCCAGTAGTCCGCCATCCACAGCCGCACCGTGAGCGGCAGCTTGCTGGTGTCCTTCACCTTCTCGCCGCCATGCTCCACCAGCAGCTTGACCAGGGCGCGGCGCAACTCATCGTCCCGCTCCCAGAAGAAGCCGCCCCACGGCCCCAGGCGCTCGCCCACGATGTAGAGCAAGGTGTCCACGTCCAGCGCCCCGCTCTTCCACGCCGCCTCGGGCGTCAGGGTGCGAGCCCGCAGACGCCCGATCACAGCGCCCGCCATCGTCGATTCGATGCTGCCGCCCAAGAGAGGCGCGGCCAAAGCCACCGCTCTGCCGTCCCCAACAGGCGCCACATCTTTTCCAGCACCCGTAGGTGAACCAATCGCCGCCACTGTACCGCCCGGCTCGGTCGTGATGGCGCCCACGCTTGCCGTGGCGGGAGGCCCGATCTGCTCGACCTCCTGCGCGCGGCCCGCCTGCCCCAGAGCCAGGCCCAGAGCCAGAACGACGAAGCCGCGCCGTGAGAACGATGTGCCTGATGCCGCAGTTTTTATCGCCATCTTGATCTTCACCTCCGCCACAAGTACTTGTAGGTGCCTCATCGGCGCTGGCTGTTGTTTTACGGTGCGCTTGTCGCAGCCGTCGGTGTGGCTGGCTTGGCCGGGGCTGCTGGCTTTGCGGGCGCGGCTGTAGGTTTGGATGCGGGCGCTCCGACGGGCGCGTCGGGCTCCTGCATGAAGGCGGGCAGCGGGTTCTCGCCCTTGCCGTCCAGGTAGGCGATGAACCCGTTGGCGCGCACCAAGCTCAGGTCAGCCGCCTTGAAGACACGCGCCACCTGCTGCACGCCCTCGGGAGAGGTCGGGTACTTCGCCAGCAGGCCGCGTGCTTCCACCATCGCCGGGCGCAACCGCCCCAGCCCGATCAGCACCGTCACCAGCTGAGGCACCCGCTCGCGGTCGTAGCCCTTGGCCTGCGCTTCCTGCAGCCGCTTCAGCTCCGATTCCAGCAGAGGAACGCTCAAGGCAGGCAGCGAGGTCTTGCTCAGCGGGTTGGGCCGCGCCGCGTCGCTCTGGGCCGCTCCAAAGGCACGCGCTGAGACGAAATCGTCCTGGGCTGCCCAGATGCGCGCCACGACGCCCGTCGCCCGCTCGATGGAGCCCTTGTCGAAGGCGCTCTGCGCCCAGCCCATCCGAGCCCAGCGCGCCGCCGGCTCGAACTGCCGAGCCTCGATCAAGGCGTCCACCAGAGCCGGGTACAGCCAGCCCGTGCCCCAGTCCCCACCGACCTGATACGAAGGATCCAGCAGAGCCGGAGCTTCCGCCAGCGTGCTCGTGAGCAACTCCACAGCCTCCGCGGGCTTGGCCTGCTTCCCCAACGCCTGGAAGCGGATCTGCACGCAGCGCGAAGCCATCGAGCGCAGGTGCGAGTGCGTCACGTGCAACAGAGCGATGACCTGGGGCCAGCGCTCCTCGATCAGAGCCTCCGCCTCGCGCGCCTTGCCGCTGTCGAGCAGCAGGCGGCCCTTGCCTTCGAGCGTCGAGATCGTGCCGTCCTGCCCCTTGTACTTGCCCAGCGCCCAGTCGTAGATCTCCAGCGCCTTGTCCGGCTGCCCCAGCTTATCGCGGTACAGCGCGCCCACATCCGCCATCAGCACGTTCGCCACCAGCGGGTTCATCTCGGGATGGGCCGTGAAGAGCGCGTTGTGCGCCTTGACCGTGGCCGAAGCGTCCGCGCCCTTGAGCTTGTCGCGCAGGGCGATCAGAGCCGTCCACGATGGCCCTTCCTCGGCCAGCGAGCCCGTAGGAGTAGCCGCCATGCCGCCGATGTCCGGCTGGGCCAGCAGAGGCGTGGCACAAGTGGAGAAAACACCAGCTAAAATCAGCAGAGCGATAGGGCAGCGAATCCATCGCCGCGTGTGAGGACACTGCATTCTCGAACTCCTTCGGCGCCGATGAACGGGCCGCTGTGTTCACTTCACTGGATGACTGGCTGCTGTTTAATGACTCGGATTAACTGGCCTTTATCCTAAAGGCTCGCGGCCCGGTGTGCAAGGGGATGTTGGGAAAATGTTTGACATTATTTCCCAACTTTTCTCTGCAGCTCCGCGAGCCTGCAAGTACTTGTGGATGCGTTTTGCTTTGTCACGCACACTCGCGCCAATCGCGGGCGCGCCAATCGCTCAAACTCAACGCCATGAACCGCTTAGCTCAGTCCAAAAGCCCCTACCTGCTGCAGCACGCGCACAATCCCGTCGATTGGCGCGAGTGGAACGACGAGACGCTCGCGGAAGCGCGCGAGCAGGACAGGCCGATCTTCCTCTCGATCGGCTACTCGACCTGCCACTGGTGCCACGTCATGGAGCGCGAATCGTTTGAGAACCAAGCCGTCGCGGATTTGATGAACCAGAACTTCATCAACATCAAGCTCGATCGCGAGGAGAGGCCGGACTTGGACCGCGTTTATATGCTCTTCGTGCAGGCCACGAACCAGGGGCAGGGCGGCTGGCCGATGTCGGTTTTCCTGACGCCCGACCTGCGCCCGTTCTTCGGCGGCACCTACTTCCCGCCGCGCGATTCCTACGGGCGCCCCGGCTTCTCGACGCTGCTCAGCTCCATCGCCGGCTCGTGGAAGTCCGACCGCGAGCGCATCTTCGAGGCCGCGAGCAACGCCGCAGAGTTCCTCAGCCGCATCGCCAGCGACGAAACAGCCGAGAGCGACGACAGCGGCGAGCTGAAGTGGGAAGAGGTCTTCTCGCTCGCCTGCGCTCAGCTCAGCTCGCAGTTCGATGAGCAGTGGGGCGGCTTCGGGCCGGCGCCCAAGTTCCCGCGCCCCGTGACGCACGACTTCTTGCACCGCGTTTACGCCGCCACAGGCGATAAAAGCATGATAAAAATGTCGCGCCGCACCCTGGAAGCCATGTCGCGCGGCGGGATGCGCGACCACCTCGGCGGCGGCTTCCACCGCTACTCGGTCGATGAGCAGTGGATCGTGTCGCACTTCGAGAAGATGCTCTACGACCAGGCCCAGCTCGTGATTTCGCTGCTGGAAATCGGCCAGATTTCGGGCGACGCCTCCTTCTTCAGCGTCGCGCGCTCGACTCTGGACTACGTCCTGCGCGACCTGAGGCACCCCGAAGGCGGCTTCTACTCAGCCGAGGACGCCGATTCTTACGCTCAACAAAGCGACAAGGAGAAGCGCGAGGGCGCATTTTATGTGTGGAGCCGAACCGAGATCGAGCAAGTGCTTGGTGAGGACGCGCCCTTGTTCTGCGCCTTCTACAACGTGCGTCACGAAGGCAACGCGCCGCGCACGGGCGATCCTCACGGCGAGTTTCGCGGCCTCAACATCCTCTTCGAAGCGCGCCCGCTCACCGAAGCCGCCGCGCAGTTCGGGCTCAGCGAAGAGGCCGCGCTGCAAGTACTTGAGGCCGGGCGTGCCAAGCTGTTCGGGGTGCGCGAAGCCCGCCCGCGCCCGCACCGCGACGAGAAGATCATCGTGTCGTGGAACGGGCTGGCGATCTCGGCCTTCGCGCGCGCCGGGGCCATTTTAGGTGAGCCCAGGTACTTGCAGGCCGCCGAACGCGCTGCGGCTTTTATCCAGCGCGAGCTGTGGGACGAGGCGAGCCAAACTCTGAAGCGCCATTATAAAGATGGAGCCTCGCCGGTCGGGGCCTTCGCCGACGATTACGCGGCTCTGGCGCGCGCCATGCTCGACTTGTTTGAAGCGTCAGGAAAAGCCGGGCATCTGGAGTGGGCGCAGGCTCTGCAGGCCACGCTGGCGCGCGATTTCTGGGACGCCGGGCGCGGCGCTTACTTTTCGAGCGCGCCCGACCCGCACGTCCTGGTGCGCCTCAAGGACGACTACGACGGAGCCGAGCCCGCCGCCTCTTCGCTGGCCGCGCACACCGATTTGAGGCTCGGCGAGCTGGGCGACGCGGCTGCGGGCGAGCGCGTGGACAAGACGCTCGCGGCCTTCGCGGATCGGCTGGCTCAGGTGCCGTCCTCGATGCCCGAGCTGCTGTGCGCGGCCCTGGCTCGCCACACCGCGCCCCAGCACATCGTCCTGGCCGGCGACGAGGCAAGCGACGACCTGCAAGTACTTGCACGGGCGGCGCGCGAAAAGTTCACGCCCTTTGCCTCGGTTGTGATTCTTACGCCTCAAAACCGCGACAAGCTGAGCCGTCTTATGCCGTGGACGAGCGCGATGAGCAAGGTTAACGGAAGGGCTGCGGCTTACGTGTGCCGCGACTTCGCCTGCCGCGCGCCGGTCACAACAGTTGAGGAGCTGCGGGAGGCCCTGAGCCGATGAAAACCCTGAAAATTCACATCGTCGTTTCGCTGCTGTGCGCCTTGCCCTCGGCTCGCACGCCGCTCAAGGCTCAGCTCAGCACGCCCCGGCAGCAGTTTGCGGAGCACCTTTTTACGCTCAAGGCCGCGCCCGAGGTCAAGTCGGTGAACCTGGCCGGCAGCTTCAACGGCTGGAGCGCGACGGCCACCCCGATGGCTCGCCAGGCCGATGGAAGCTGGAGCCTCGCGCGCCGGCTGCCCTTTGGCAGGCACGAGTACAAGTTCGTGCTCGACGGCAAGACCTGGATTCCCGACCCCAACGCCCCCAGCCAGGCGGACGGCGGCGGCAACGTGAACTCGGTTCTGCTGCTCTTGCCGCCCGACTACGCGCGCCCGGCCAGCCCCAACGACGGCCAGACCGCCCTGAGCGCGCTGGCTCATCCGCGCGAGCTGCCGCGCCTCAATTATGATCAAGGCAAGCTCACGCTCACGCTGCGCGCGCGGCCAGGCGACTTGAAAAGCGCCGGCCTGCTGATCAACAACCGCTCGCTACCGCTGCTCTTATCATCGCGTGACGATCTTTATGCCTATTACACGGCCCGGCTGCCCTGGGATCGCAAGAGCGATCTCAGCTACAAGTTCGCGCTGCGCGATGGCGGCACCGTCAAGTACTTGGGCGCGTCCGGCTTGGCTTCGAGCCCTCTGCAGGCGCGCCCGTTCGTGCTGCGGGCCGCGACCTTCAAGCCGTTCGTGGTGCCCGGCTGGGTTGAGAAGAGCGTGATCTACCAGATATTTCCCGACCGCTTCGCCAACGGAGACAAGGCCAACGACCCGCCCAACGTGCAGCCCTGGGACGCCAAGCCGACGTGGTTCAACCGCTTCGGCGGCGATGCTCAGGGCGTGCGGCAGCACCTTCCTTACCTCTCTGAGCTCGGCGTCTCGGCGGTTTACTTCAACCCCATCTTCGCCTCGCCCTCGAACCACCGCTACGATGCCTCGGATTTTCGCAGGGTAGACCCTGAGTTCGGCACCAATGAAGAGTTTGGCGCTCTGACAAAGGCGATGCAGGCGCGCGGCATCCGCACCGTGATGGACTTCGCCTTCAACCACTCGGCGACCGACTTCGCGCCCTTCCAGGACATCCGCGACAAGGGCGCGGCTTCGGCCTACAAGGACTGGTATTTTATCCATTCTTATCCGGTCAAGATGCAGGACAAGCCGAACTACGAAGCGTTTTATGGCTTCCCCTCGATGCCCAAGCTCAACGTGCTCAACCCGCCCACGCGCGACTACCTGCTCAGGCTGGTCGATTTCTGGCGCTCGCACGCGGCCCTGGCGGGGATGCGCCTGGACGCGGGCGCTGAGGTCAACCCTGAGTTCTGGAAGCTCCTGAGGACGCGCGCCAAGGGCTTAGACCCGCAGCTGTGGCTGGTCGGCGAGGTGTGGGGCGACGGCTCGCCCTGGCTGGGCGGCAATCAGTGGGACTCGGTGATGAACTACCAGTTCCGCGACGCGGCCCTCAAGTACTTCGCGCACGGCCAAACCAAGCCCTCGCAGCTCATGGATCAGCTCATGCGCGTGCACCGCAGCTACGCGCCCCAGGTCTCGCGCAACATGATGAACCTGCTGTCGAGCCACGACACCGCGCGCTTCCTGACCGAGTGCAAATCTAACACTGCGCTGCAGCGAATGGCAGCCGTCTTTCAGTTCACCTGGGTGGGGGCGCCCTCGATTTACTACGGCGAGGAACTCGGCATGGAAGGCGGCAACGACCCCGACGACCGCCGCCCGATGGAGTGGAGCCGGGCCAACGCGCAGAACGCCATGCTGAGCTTTTACAAGAAGCTGATCCGGGTTCGCCAGTCGAGCCGCGCCCTGCAAAGCGGCGAGCCTCAAGTACTTGCAGCCGACGACGCGGCCAACACCCTGAGCTTCGCGCGCGTGCTGGATGACGAAGCCGCTGTTGTCGCGCTCAATCGCTCGGATCAAGCGCGTGTGGTGAGCATTCCGCTGCCCGAAGCGATGCGGCGCGTCAGCTGGATCGAAGCCCTTTCGGGGCGCTCGCTCGCGGCTGCCGGGCCTTCGCTTCAGTTGAAGCTGGAGCCGATGAGCGCGGCGATTCTGTTGCCCGCGAGCGGCAAATATCTGGGGTTCAAGACGCCTTGAGCTGCATCTTTTCAGCCCTCGCGCTTCCAGTCGCCGCTCTTGCCACCGCTCTTTTCGAGCAGCACGATCTCTGTTATGCGCAGCGTGTCGTCCAGGGCCTTGGTCATATCGTAGATTGTTAGGAGAGCGGCTGAGACGGCGGCCAGAGCTTCCATTTCCACGCCCGTCTGTCCCGCGCAGCGCACGCGGGCTGTGGCCACGATGCAAGTACTTGAGCTGCCTTCGAGCGCGTCTAAATCCGCTGCGAAGCCGAACTCGGCGCTGGCGTGCGAGATGAGCAGCGGGTGGCACAGCGGGATGAGGTCGGGCGTGCGCTTGGCGGCCATGATCGCGGCCACGCGCGCAACTTCGAGCACGTTGCCCTTGGGCACAGCCGAAGCGCGCACCAGCCGAGCCGTTGCAGCGAGCATCCAGATTTCGCCGCGCGCCACGGCCTCGCGCGAGGTGGTGGCCTTGCCGCCCACGTCGATCATCTGCGTTTGGTTCATCGTGCACAATTAACCACAGGTGGCCACGGAGCACCACAGAGGGTCACAGAGGTTTGGAGAGGAAGCTACAAGTACTTCCTCTTCTCTCTTCATCTTCTCTGCGACCCAGCTGTGGTTGATCAGTCAGCCGCCGATCGAAACCATGTCCTTGGCCGAGTAGAGCGGGATGATGTTGCTCATGGCGTGGCCGGCCCACTTCATGGCTCCGGCGCGCGCGAAGGCGGTGAGCAAGTCGCGCTCGATGCTCGCCTCGCCGCGTCCCGAGCGCAGGATGTCGCGCGTCGAGACTTCAGCGTCTTGATGGAGGCAGGGGCGCAGGCCGCCCTGAGCCGTGAGCCTCATGCGGTCGCACGCCTCGCAGAAGTGCTCCGAAACCGAGGCGATGAAGCCCACGCGCGCGCCCGTCTTCTGGCAAATCCACTCGCGGGCGGGGTCGCTGGGGTCGCTGCCCTGAGCCGGAGCCAGGTCGAAGCGCGCGCTCAAGATGGCGCGCATTTCGGCGACGGGCACCAGCTGGTTCGCCTCGTCGCGCGCGGCTTGGCCCATCGGCATCCACTCGATGAAGCGCATGGTGGCGCTGCGCTCGCGCGCGAAATCGACTAAATCGCACAGCTCGTCCTCGTTGACGCCGCGCAGCACGACGGCGTTGAGCTTGAGCGGAGCCAAGCCCGCTTCAAGGGCCGCGTCGATGCCCGCAAGCACCTGGGTGTGGAAGCCGCGCCTTGTCAGGGCCTGGGCGCGCTCGCTCTTCAAGGTGTCGAGCGAGATGTTGACCCGGCTCAGCCCGGCGGCCTTGAGAGGCCGCGCCAGCTCAGCCAGCCGCGCGGCGTTGGTCGTCATGGCGATGTCGCGGACTGCGGGCAGGTCGCGCAGCATCGAGACGAGGAGCGGCAGGTCGCGGCGCACCGTCGGCTCGCCTCCTGTCAGGCGGATGCGGCTCAGGCCCAGGCGCGCGGCCACGCTTGCGACGCGAGCGATCTCCTCGAAGGAGAGGATTTCCTCACCAGGCGCGAGCGTGACGCCGTGCGCGGGCATACAGTAAGCGCAGCGGAAGTTGCACCTGTCGGTGACGCTGAGGCGCAACCGTCCAAAGCCTCGCCCGAAGGAATCGCGCAGCATAAGGGCAGTGTAGACGCGCCGCCGCCGCCGTGAGCCCCGCGAATCCGCGAGGTGCTGCAAGTACTTGCGCTGGCGCCTCAGCGCTGGCGCCTCAGCGCGAGGCCCTGGGAATCCAGACGCGCATCCGGCCCGGCTCGCGGTTGGCCCACGCGAAGTACGGGATCGCCGTCAAGCTCACCGCGCGGCCCTGAGCTGTGCTCGCCTCGCGATACAGCTCGCGGCTCCAGTTGCCTTGAGCCGGGGCCAGCTCGCCCTGCGCCTGCAGCACGACAATCGAAACCGGCAGCACGTTGGTTCGCTCGCTCGGGTGCAGCGGAGCGTCATCGGCCAGAGCGATTTCAAAGATGTCGGTGCCTGGGTGGTCGGTGGCTTCGAGGCAATAGACGAGCGGGCCGCGCATCAGGGCGACGCGGTTGAGGTCGGCCTCAACGCCTGGGTTCGCCTCGACGCGGCGCGCGGGCATCTCGAAATTCAGCTCCACGCGCTCGCCGCCCTTCCACTCGCGCTCAAGGTGAAGGTGGCCCTCAAGTACTTGCGCCCCGGCTTCCTCGCCATCGACGCGCAGCGCGAACTTGCCGCACCACGAAGGCACGCGCAGCACCAGGCCAAAGCGCCCCGCGCCCTCAACCTCAATGGCAACAGCGCCCTGCCAGGGATAGCGCGTCTCGATTTTCAAGATGACCTCGCGCTCGGGCGTCGCGACGCGAATCTCGCCAGCCGCATAGAGATGCAGCCAAATGTTGGAGGCTTGGTCAACCGAGGCGAAGTAAGCGGGCAGCTGAGCCATCAGGCGGGCGACGTTGGGCGGGCAGCAGGCGCAGCCGAACCACTCCTGGCGGCGGTGCTTGCCGTCGCTTTCGAGCGGGTTGACGTAGAAATACTGGCGCCCATCGAGCGAGAGGCCGGCCAGCACGTTGTTATACAAAGCGCGCTCGATGACATCGGCGAACTCGGCGCGCCCGCTCTTGAGCAGCATCCTGTGCGCCCACATCACGAGGCCGATGGCCGCGCAGGTCTCGCAGTAGGCCGAGGCGTTGGGCAGCTCGAAGTCGGCTCCGAAGGCTTCGTCCTGGTGCCGCGAGCCCACGCCGCCGGTGAGATACATCTTGCGCCGCGTCACGTTTTGCCACAGGGCTTCGAGCGCGCCCTCAAGCGCCTCGTCGTCCGCTTCGAGCAGCAAGTCCGCCGCGCCGCAGTAAAGATACATCGCGCGCACCGCGTGCCCCACGGCCTCGCTCTGCTCAGCTAAGGGCGCGTGCGACTGGTGATACGCCTGCGACTCGCCCTTGCGATTCCTGGGCTCCGGCTTGTCCGGCCCGCGCACCGCGACGAAGAACCGGGCCAGCTCCAAGTACTTGCGGCTCTGCTCCTGCTTCCCAACGCAGCGCGACAGCTCAACCAAAGCCATCTCGATTTCCTCGTGGCCGTCTGTGGTCTCGCGCTTGCCGTCGTGTTCCCAACCGAAGACTGAATCCAGATGATCGGCTAATTTGCAGGCGACGTTGAGCAGCTGAGCTGAGCCCGTCGAGCGCAAGTGCGCGACGGCGGCCTGGATGAAGTGGCCAAAGGCATACAGCTCGTGCGAGAGCTCAAGCCACTGGTAACGCTCGTGCCTGTGCTCGCCCTGGAAGTAGGTGTGCAGGTAGCCGTCCGCGTCCTGGGCGCGCTCGATGAGGCCCGCCACGTAATCGACGTGCTGGCGGATTGGGGGTGGGCAGTCGGGCGTGGCGAGCGCCCAGGACGCGGCTTCGAGCCACTTGTAGACATCCGAATCGTTCCAGTGCAGCCCCTCGAAGGGCACGTCGGGGCCGCCGGTGAGCCGCTCGAAGTTGCGGAAGTAGCCGTTTTGCACGCACTGTTGCCACTGCGATTCGAGCGTCACGTCGCGGTTGATGGCGCGGCGCGGCTGCCAGAACTCGTCACGAAGCAGTACTTGCGTGATCGGCAGGGCGTGCAGGCGGGCGCGTGGCGAGCGTCGGCTGTCGACGGGAACCGGGTTTGGAGCGGAGCTGAGGTCGCGGAGTGGAAGGGGTTGGTTTGAGAGCAGGCTTGGCATGGGGATCGGGGGCGAGCAGCGAAAGTCCGACGAGAAAAGTGTTGACGCTGGCGTGCAGCAGCACGCCGAACCAGTAGCCCAGCTTGAGGCGCACGTAGGCCAGCAGCGCCCCGGCCACCAGCTGAGGCAGCACCAGCAGCGGAACGAAGAGGAAGGCGCTCGGGCTGTGGTGAGGGAAGCGGTAGTTGCCCGCGTGCGCGAAGCCAAAGCCCACGATCGAGAGCAGCACAGCCCAGCGGAAGTGCCGCCGCCACCACAGGCCCGCCTGCTCGCGCCGCTGCGGGTTGGAAATCGTGGGCAGAACCAGCCCGGCACCCAGGCCAAAGACGCCCCACCACAGGGGCCGCAGCGCGTGCGGCGTCTCGGTGCTGAGCAGGAAGCTGAGCAGGGCCAGCGAAGGCAGCGCCCGAGCCCAGTGGAACGGAGCCAGCGGCAGGCGGAAGGCCGTCTCCTCCCACAGCGGCGCGACCAGCCCGGCCAGCACCAGCAGCACCAGCCGCTCGTGAGCCGAGCTCACGTCGTCGAGCCGGTTGACCGCGCCCGATGCCTTGACGCCCACCATGACGATGGCGCCCGCCACGATCATGCCCAGCGCATACAGCCGCACCACGCACCACCAAACCCGCCACGGCTGAGCCGAACGGGGCACCGCTTCGCGCGGCTGGCGCAGCGTGCGCACCACGTCGCGCGCCACGCTGCGCACCGTGGCCGGCTCCTCCAAAGCCAGCGCCATGGGCTCAGCTGAGCTCGGGCCCGATGCGGGCAACGGCGCGAAGGGAGGCGGCTCGGCGAACAGCGGCCTGTCAAAGGGCGGGGGCGAAAGCGGCGGCTCGTGCATCGGCGGGAAAGGGATTCGCGAGGCGCTGAGGCGTGAGGCGCTGAGGCGTGAGGCGCTGAGGCGTGAGGCGCTGAGGCGTGAGGCGCTGAGGCGTGAGGCGCTGAAGGGCGAGGCGCTGCAGACTCAGGCAGCTCAGGCTGCAAGTACTTGCGGAAGCGCCTCGCCGCCGCAGCCCTGGCTGTTGCCAGGCGGTTTGGCCTGGCTTAGCCTGCGATGATGTCGCCTTCGATGGGATCGACGCGCACGCCGCGCTCCTGCAAGTACTTGATGGCGCGCTCGATCTCGTCTTCTTCGCCTTCGAGCTGCAGGTCCATCCAGCCCGCGCCGACTTCGACGTTGGCGCGCCGGATCGAAAACGAAATCTCGAATTTCTTGGCCACGTCGCAGACGACGGGCTCGGCGACCACCTCGCGCGGGAACGTCAGGTGCAAGCGGTCTCGCATGATTTTCCTCCAGGATTCCAAAACAAAACGCGCCGCGAGTACTTGCTCAGCCCAAGTAGTCGCGGCGCATCTGAGCTCAGCTCAAGCTACTTTCCGCCGGCGATGGCGGGCACGATCGAGACCTCGTCGCCGTCCTTGAGCGGGGTGTCGAGCTTTTGCAGGAAGCGCACGTCCTCCTCGTTCACGTACACGTTGACGAAGCGGCGCAGCTCGCCGTTGTCATCGAGCAGGCGGCTCTGGAACTCGGGGTTCTGCGCGGCCAGCGACTGCATCACCTCGCGCAGCGTCGCGCCCTGGGCCTGCACCTCGGCCTGATCACCGACCAGCTTCTGCAAAGGGCTGGGAATGCGAACTAAGACACTCATTGTAAATCTCCAAATCTTCAATCAGCAAGCGCCTGCCGCGCAAGCTCCACGGCAAGTACTTGCAGTATGATGCGCGGCCTCAGCGCCCGCCCGAGGCTGCGGGCAGCAGCAGAACCTCGTCGCCGCTCTTGAGCGGGGTGTCCAGCTTCTGCAGCAGGCGCGCGTCCTCGTCGTTCACGAAGACGTTGACGAAAGTGTTGACTTCGCCAGCCGCGTTGAACAGCATCGCGCGCGCTTCCTCGTGCTGCGAGGCGAAGTCCCGCAGCGCCTCGCCGACTGTTGCGCCCTGCGCCTGCACCTCGGCCTGCCCTCCGGTGTGGCGCTGCATTACCGTGGGAATGCGAACCGTTACGCTCATCGTGTTCTCCTTGCCGCAAGTACTTGCGGCGACAGTCAAAGCAGGTCGCCAGCCGCGTTCTGGAACGAGGCTAAGTTCGGCTCGATCAAGAGCGGCTTGCCGACGTGCTCGGCGATGGCCTCCTGCGTCTTGAGGCCAATACCCGTGATGTAAGCCACCGTCACCTCGTCCGGGTCGATCTTGCCCGCGGCCACCAGCTTCTTGAGCACGCCGATGGTCACGCCGCCAGCCGTCTCGGTGAAGATGCCTTCGGTGCGCGCCAGCAGCTTGATGCCCTCGACGATCTCTTCATCGCTGACCTGAGCGCAAGCCCCGCCGCTGCTCTGGATCACATCGAGCGCGTAAATTCCATCGGCGGGGTTGCCAATGGCCAGGCTCTTGGCGATGGTTTTGGGCTTGACCGGAGTCACGAAATCGAGCCCGTTCTCGTAAGCGTGCGCCACCGGATTGCAGCCCTGGGCCTGAGCGCCCGAGACGCGCACGGTCTTCTGCTCGATGAGCCCGAGCTTCATGAACTCGCCGAAGCCCTTGTGGATTTTGGTCAGCATCGAGCCGCTCGCGATGGGAATCACGACGTGATCGGGCGCTTTCCAGCCCAGCTGCTCGGCGACTTCGTAGGCCAGCGTCTTGGAGCCCTCGGAGTAAAACGGGCGCACGTTGATGTTGACAAAGGCCCAGCCCGCGTTGCGATCCGCGATCTCGGAGCACAGCCGGTTCACCTCGTCGTAGTTGCCCTGGACGGCCACCACGTGCGGCCCATACACCAGCGAAGTCATGATCTTGCCGGCTTCCAAGTCCCAGGGAATGAAGACGAAGCACTTCATGCCGGCGCGCGCGGCGTGGGCGGCGACCGAGTTGGCCAGGTTGCCCGTCGAGGCGCAGGCTGCGGTCGAGAAGCCGAACTCGCGCGCTTTGGTGAGGGCAACCGAGACGACGCGATCCTTGAAGCTCCAGGTCGGGTTGGTCGAGTCGTTCTTGATGTACAGGTGCTTGAGCCCAAGCTCTCTGGCCAGCCGGTCGGCCTTCAAGAGCGGCGTGAAGCCGACTTCGAGATCGACGCGGTTGCTGGCGTCGTCGGCGGGCAGCAGGTCGGCGTAGCGCCAGATCGAATGGGGGCCGCGCTGGATGGACTCGCGCGAGACGCCCTGCGCGATGACGGCGTAGTCGTAATCGACTTCGAGCGGCCCGAAGCACATCTCGCAGACGTGCTTGGGCGCGAGCTCGTAGGTCGCGCCGCACTCGCGGCACTTGAGCCCCTTGAGGCGAGGCGAGTGGCCCGCGCTGCCGGGCGCGCCGTTGCCTTCGAGGTGGCTGGCGGCGTGCCCGTTGAGGGCGGTGGCTGGGGTGGTGGAACTGCTCGTCGAACTGCTCACTGCGTGCTCCTTTCGTGGCGTGGAGGGTTACACGGTTGCCGCTTGGATTCCCGCTCTGGCTTCTCCTTTTGCCTGCCCGCAAGTACTTGAGGCACTTGCAGCAGGCACCTTTAGAAGCCCGAACTGGAGCGGCGCACGAAAAACGATAATCAGCGAGCATCCTACCAACTTTGAGGCCGCGCCCGCAACGAACCCGCGCTGAAATCGTTGACCGGCTCAGCTCAGCTGCTTATAATGTGGCACACGCTCAGCTCAGCGCGAGCTGGCGAGCGTGCCGGTGTGGCGGAATGGCAGACGCAGCGGACTTAAAATCCGCAGCCCGCAAGGGCGTGCCGGTTCGAGTCCGGCCATCGGTAGAAGAGCTACAAGTACTTGCAGAACCCCTTTGGTAGCGCCGGAAGCGGCTTTTGCTTCCGGCGTTTTTCACGTCCACTTCATGCCCTTGCCTTCAGCTCCCAAGATATGGCTCGCCTCGGCCTCGCCGCGCCGTGCTCAGCTGCTCACCATGCTGGGCGTTCCGTTCGAGCGCGTCGCGAGCACTTTCGAGGAGCCGCAGCCAACCGCTGAGGATCACGCGGCGCCTGAGCGTTACGTTGCACGGCTGGCCAGATCCAAAGCTCTGCGCTGCGACTGGAACGGCGAGGATCTGCCGCCCGACTTCGAGGCGCGCTGGCACATCGTCCTCGCCGCCGACACCGTGGTCTGGCACGAAGGCACCATCCTCAACAAGCCGCGCGACGAGGCCGAAGCGCGTGCAATGTTGAAGAAGCTGTGCGGCTCCAGCCACCGTGTGCTCACGGGCATTTGCCTGCTGAACCTGGGAACTCAGAGCGACATTATCTCGCTGGCGCACGAAGAAACCCACGTTCACTTCGCGCCGCGCGATGAAGCCTGGATCGCGCGCTACGTCGCCATGGGCGAGCCCATGGACAAGGCCGGGGCTTACGCAGCTCAAGGGATGGGCTCGCTGCTCATCGAGAAGATCGAAGGCGATTTCTTCAACGTGGTCGGGCTGCCGCTCTTCAAATTGTCAGGGATGCTGCGCGAGGCGGGCGTTCCCATCGAAGGCTTCTGGAAGGCTGCAAGTACTTGAGGCGCGATTTTCGGGGCTGGAAATCGTTGAGATTATCGGGATCATCATGCGGGCCGAGGAAGAGTTCAGGCTGGAGATTCTCGACGAAGACGCGCGGCAGCCGGCCACGGCGGGCGCGCGGAAACTTTCGAGCCGGTGCGGGCTGTGGTGGCCGCTGAAGGTTCGCGGCTTGTGAGCGGGTGCAACGAGAACCGCGATTTGTGGAAGATTTAGGCCTGGGCTGAGCAAAATAAGGCGGCACGAAGGGCGCGCTTGCGGTAAGTACTTGCGGGCACCTTTTGAAGTTGAAGCGTTGAAGACTGAGATGTTGAAGCGATTTTTTGGGCGGTTCGCGCAGGACATGGGCATCGACCTGGGCACGGCGAACACGCTGGTCCACGTCAAGGGGCGCGGCGTGGTGCTGCGCGAGCCTTCGGTCGTGGCCATCGACCGCGACTCCAACACCGTGCGCTCGGTCGGCGAGGAAGCCAAGCTGATGGTCGGGCGCACGCCCTCGCACATCGTGGCCATCCGCCCCCTGCGCGACGGCGTCATCGCCGACTTCGAGGTCACGCAGCGGATGCTGCAGTACTTCATCCGCAAAGTGCACCGAGGCCGCGGCTTCGCCTTCCCGCGCGTCATGGTCGGCATCCCCTCGGGCATCACCGAGGTCGAGCGCCGCGCCGTCATCGAGGCCGCCATCACAGCCGGCGCGCGCGACGCCCGCACCATCGAGGAGCCCATGGCCGCCGCCATCGGAGCCGGGCTGCCCGTCTCCGAACCCACAGGCTCCATGATCGTGGATATCGGCGGCGGCACCACCGAGGTCGCGGTGATTTCGCTGGGCGGCATCGTGACCTCGCGCAGCCTGCGCATCGCGGGCGACGAGATGGACGAGGCGATCATCGCGCACGTGCGGCGCACCTACAATATGCTCATCGGCGAGCGCACAGCCGAGGAGCTCAAGATCGAAATCGCCTCGGCTTACCCCTTGAAGCACGAGCTGGAGCACGAAATCCGGGGCCGCGACCTGGTCAACGGCCTGCCGCGCTCGGCTGTGATTTCCTCCAGCGAGCTGCGCGAGGCCATCCGCGAGCCCGTCCGCGAGATCGTCGAGACCGTCATTGCCACCCTGGAACAAGCCCCGCCCGAGCTCTCAGCCGACATCATGGGGCGCGGCATCTGGCTGGCCGGAGGCGGCGCCCTGCTGCGCGGCCTGGATGAGCTGCTGGCGCACGAAACCCAGATTCCCATCCACATCGCCGACGATCCCCTGACCAGCGTCGCCCTGGGCACCGGCCAGACCGTCGAGGCCTGGGACACCTGGAGCCGCACCAACCAGGCCGTTTACGGCATCGAGTAGCCGCCTTTAGCCGCCTCTATCCGACCGCGAGCGGCGTCCTCGGGCTGCAAGTACTTGCAGTCTTCCAACTACTTCTTCCTGACTGAAGACTGCCCTCTGATTTATGCGTCGCGCCTCCTTCGTCTTCGGCCTGGGCCTGCTGGTGTGCGCGGTGTTCGTGGCGTGGCACTACATCGCGCGGCGCGGCAACAGCGGCGGGCTGTCGATGCCCGAGAAGATCGCGCTGGCCTCGGTGCGCGGCCCTCAGCGCGGATTCTCCTCGGCGGGCTCCTGGCTGGGCGACGTGGGCCGCGCCATCACGACCCGCGACTCCATCGTCGCGCAGAACAAGGCGCTGCAGGCACGCGTGGACGAGCTCGAAGGCCAGAACACCCGGCTGCGGCGCTACCTCAAGGAAAACCAGGAGCTGCGCTCGCTGCTCAAGATGCCTGCGGCCTACGGCGGCAGCAACGTGCCCGCCGACGTGGTGGGCGTGGATTTTTCGGACTACGCGCGCCTGGTCACGCTCAACATCGGGCCTGGGCAGAGCGTGCGAACCAAGGACATGGTCTTCACCGCGCGCGGCCTGGTCGGGCAGGTCTACTCAAGCGGCGGCGGCCCGTTTCCGGCCTCGCAAGTGCTGCTGCTCACCGACCGCAACTCCAGCGTGGGAGCCATGACTCAGCGCACCATGGCCAAGGGCTGGGTGCGCGGCACGGGCGAGGGCTGCGCGATGGAGCTGGTTTCGTTCGAGGCCGACGTGCGCGAGGGCGACCTCATCGTCACCTCGGGCGACTCGGTCATCTTCCCGCGCGGCGTCGTCATCGGGCGCGTGCTCAAGGTGAAGAAGAACAAGACCTACTCAACCCAGAGCGCCGACATCGAGCCCGCCGTGGCCTTGGACCAGCTTTCGAGCGTGTTCGTGCGCACCCAGGCCGGGCCTTGAGCTCGCCTCAAGTACTTGCGGCTCCTCTGGTGGAAATTGCTGATGAAGAACCTTTTTGGCGCCGCCTTCTGGCGCGGCTTCCTCGCGATGTCGGCCTACGGCGCCCTGCACTCCGCGCTGGCCTCGGCTCCGCTCAAGGCGCTCGCCAGCCGCCGCCTCGGGACGCGCGCCTTCGGGAATTTCTACCGGCTCGGCTACAACGGAGTCGCCCTGCTGAGCTTGATCTGGCTGCTGCGCTCGCTGCTCAAGCGCCCCGGCCCAACGGTTTACGAGGCGCGCGGCACAGCGAAGTGGCTGCTGCGCATCGTTGGAGCGATGGGCTTGGCTTACGCGGGCTGGAGCGCGCTGCAGGTGGGGCCGGGGCGTTTGTCTGGGCTGGGGCCGGCGGCTCGTGGGCTGGCGGGGCTGGAGGAGAAGGATCCGCCCGAGTCGCAGAACCCTTCGTTTGCCGGGGGCGCGCCGCGCGGCGGGCCGTTTTCGAGGCACCGGCACCCGCTCAACTTCATCGCGCCGATCATCTTCTGGTGCTTCTCGCGCGGCTCGCAGGGCTTTGTTGGGCTCAACACGGCGATGTCGCTGTATTCGGTGCTGGCCTCGTTTCCGGCGGACGCCAGGCTGCGCGCCCGTTATGGCAGGGCCTTCGAGAAATACGCGCGGCGGGTGCCTTTGCTGTGGCCCAGGCTAAGCGGCGAGGAGAGATGAGGGCCTCAAGTACTTGCGGGCGCGGGCCGGGCGCTCTATTGTCTCTTCATGCTCAACCGCACGCGCGCGACGTGGCGCGCCTGGCTCGTGCTCTGGCTGCTGGCGGCTTTGCAAAGCAGCACGCTGGGCCGCTGGAAGCCCCTGGGCACCGAGGTCGACTGGCTGCTGATGTCGGTGGTGTCCGTCTCGATCCTGCTCGGCTGGCCCGTGGGCGGCGTCTACGGCCTGGCCGCGGGCTGGATGAGCGGCACTTTGTCCGGCGTCTTCCCCGGCTCGTTCGCGGTTTCGCGCGCCCTGGTCGGCGGCCTGGGCTCGAACTTCTCGACGCACTTCTCGCTCGACAACCCCGTGGGCGCGCCGCTGGGAGCCCTGGCCGCCACGGTGGTGGCCAACGCCTCGTTCGCCTTGATGTCGCCCTCGTCGTTCCCCGTTCTGTGGTGGGTCGAGCGCACGCTGCACCAGGCTCCGCTGCACGCGATCCTCATCATCCCGCTGCACGCTCTCCTGGCGCGCCTGCTGCGCCCGCCCACGCGCCGCTTTTCCGATGCGCGGCTGGGCTAAGGGCTCGGCTCGGCTCAGGCAGGTACTTGCCTGGCGAGGAGTTTTGTGGCAAACCCGGCGCATCCATGAAGTTGTTCCCGAAGACCTTCGCGAAGACGTGCCCCAAGACGTGCCCCAGGCGGCTGCAAGTACTTGCAGCCCTCGCTCTGAGCGCCTTTGCCTCGGCTCCCGCGCCGGCGCAAGGCGTTTCTCAGGGCGTTTCGAGGAAGGCGGGGCTCAGGCTCGGGCTGGGGCGCCCGTTGCGGGCTGGGGCGGCGGGCGCGCCTTCGTTCATTGAGCGCGGCGAGCAGGGCGCGGCGCGGCTGGCTGCCTTGAGCTCGGTTCGAGAGCAAGCGCCTCAGCAAGAGGCAGCGGGCGGGCCGCTCAGCTTCGTGGTGAGCGGCTTCACCGCGCAGCAGACGAAAGACATCAACGCCTTCATCGGCTCGGCTTACCCGAAGATGGTGGCGGTTTACGGGCAGCCTTCGCCGTTGCAGCAGGGCCGGACGGTGAGCATCGTCTCCTCAACTGAAGGTGGCGACGGGCGCTATCAGTATGATCCCGGCTTGCCTGGCTTCAACACCATTGAATACGAGCCGTATCTCGCGGGCTCTTTCCAGAGCTACTTCGCGAACCAGAGCGGCTGCGGCAGCGATTGTCAGGCGAACACGGTGCGGCTGGCGCGCGAGTTCAACAACTTCTACATCGCGCGGCAGATGCTGCTGGCCTTCCGTGGCCCTCAGCTCACGGCCTTCGACGCCTGGGACAATGGCCACGCCGATGCCGCCGCGCTGATTGTGGCCTGGCAGGTTCTGGGGCAGCCTTCGAGCTTCGACCCGCTGCTGTACAGCGGCGGCGTGTCGTATTCGCTGCCCAACTACGACTTCTTGAACCGGCCCCAGCTGAGCAATAAGTACTTCTACTCGCCCAACAAAGGCGGCACGACGGCCTCGTCCTACGCGCTGACCAACGTGCGCTATGGCATGGCGCAGGCGGCCTGGCTCAAGGTCTGGGTCGAGAACCCGAGCTTCTTCGCGCGCTTCAACGCCCGCTACTACGCGAGCAACCCGGCTGTTACGGGCCAGAGCGCGGCCTCGCTCTCGGCCATCGCGGGCTCGATTGCGCCCACGGTCGAGGGGCTGAGCTGGAACGACTGGCTGCGGCGGCAATATATTCTGGACACTTCGATCCACACGGGCGAGCACCTGTTCGCCTGGATTCACAGCTTCTCCTCCTACGCGCCCGACAACCTGCCCTCCTCGTTCCTGGCGCAGCTCTACCACTTCAGCACCGATGCTCAGGGCAACGAGCATCCTCTGCTGGGAGGCGGGGCCGTGCGCGCCTTCGACGAAAGCGGGCGCGACATCACGAGCCTGTCGCCGCAGCTGCGCGCCGACAGCAGGCTGGCCTTCAGCGGCGCGGGCGAGGGCGTGGTCAGCAGCGCCGCGCCGGACCAGCTGAACTACGTGAGCTTCGACCCGACCGGGCAGCCCGACCAGGCGCGCGTCACGCTGCGTTTCCAGGCCGGCGGCGCTCAGGATGCGGGCTTCTACGCGCACAACGTGGTGGGCAACACGGCTCAGGTCAACGGGTTCTACGGCGTCATCACGGGCACCAGCCGGGGCCGCTTCGCGCTGCAGGCGAACAGCCTCAGCACAACAGGCGCGGTCGAGCGCGGCGCCTGGCTGTCTGCAAGTACTTACCCTGCGGGCGCGAGCGTGAAGGCCCTGTTCCGGCTCACGCCAAGCGATGGCGGCGGCTTCAAGCTGTTCCGGCGCAACACCGCCTGGTCCTTCGACCAGATACTGAACGTGCCTTCGGGCGTGGGCTTTGTCTTCGAGACGCCGCCTTCGAGCGCGTCCATCACGGCTTCGTGGACGGTGCGCAACGCCAACCGCTGGCGGCTGATCTCGGTTCCCGTGACGCCCTTCGAGAGCGACGAGGCGCGCGCCCTGGCCATCGCGCCTGCGAGCCTCGTGCTGGCGCGGCCTGTCCCGGCCCTGCGCGCCAGGGCCGACCTGAGCCGGGGCTTTCCCTTTGGCATCACCAGCGCCAGGAACATCTTCTACCCGCAGAGCAGCAAGCTCGAACCGCTCGGGCCGGGCCGCGCCTACTGGCTCAAGCTGAGCGGCGACAAGACCGTGACGATCCGCGGCGGCGAGCCCGAGCGCGCTTTTCCTGTCGAGGTTGCGCTGCAGGCGGGCTGGAACGCGGTCGGCGTGCCTTTCGAGCTGCCGTTTTCGCTGGCCTCGCTTCAAGTGCGCGTGGGGCAGGAGGCTCTGGGCTGGAACGAGGCGGTGGCGCGCGGCTGGGTCGCGAGCGGCGTGTGGAAGTGGAAGCCCGAAGGCGGCTACGCGCGCGCCGATGCCTCGGGCGGGCTGCTGGTGCCGCTCGAAGGCTACTTCCTCTTCGTGCGCCAGGCCCGCGCCACCTTGATCTTTGACCCGTCCAACCGCACCGCGAGCCTGAGCAGCTCAGCTGAGGGCAGCCAGGCCTGGCGCGTCGGGCTCAGCGTGGCGAGCGGAAGCGGAGCCTCCTACGCTCGCGAGGACGGCTTCGCCTTCGGCTCGACGACCTTCAGCGGGCCGGCACCCGCGCGCCGGGCCGCCGCCCGCCCTCCGGCTGGCGAGCGTTCGGTGCTGCTGGCCTTCCTGTCGTCCGGCTCCTCGGCTGAGGACGCCAGCGGGGCGGGCAACGAAAGCGGCTGGGCCGAGTCCTTCGTGCCTGGGCTCACCAGAGCCGGCGCGCGCTGGAGCTTCATCGTGGACGGCGCGAAGATCGGCGAGCGCGTCGTCCTGAGCTGGGGCGACCTCAGCTCAGTGCCCGCGGGCTTCAAGCTCTTCCTGGTCGATGACACGGCTCAGGCGCGCCTGGAGATGAGCCCCGGCGGGCCGCACTTCCTCGCCTGGATCGCTCAGCCCGGAGCGCGGCGGCTGCACATCGAGGCCGTGGCGCAGCCGAATTCAACGCGCGCTTCGTGAGCCGCCGCACGCCAGCCGCACGCCAGCCGCACGCCAGCCGCACGCCAGCCGCACGCCAGCCGCACGCCAGCCGCACGCCGAAGGCCAGCCCAAACCCAAGTACTTGCAGGCCCCAAACCGGGCCGCGTTGACAGGGCTTCGAGAGCGGCTGTAAAATCAGTGTGCCGCGCCCGGCTTTTTTTGACACGATGCCCTGTTTTGATAACCGGGCGAGCGGTCAGGAAGTTAGGAAAAGGGTGGAAGCGGGAACCAAGAGAGCGACAGAGTCACAGCAGAGTCACGAACAGAAGCGGAAGGCGCGGTGCTCAGGCACCGTTGAGAGAAATCTGAGCCGGGGAGAAATAGATGCCGAATCGGTTTGAACATCCTGGCGGAGAAGCCGGGGACCTCGCGTCCGCGAGCGGGCCTGCGAGCACGCCTGCGCGAGCAGAGCTGGGTGCTGGGTCACAAGCGCCCGCAGCCACGGGCACGGGCGTCGGGAATTTGCGTGGGGCGCGGTCGGGTTGGAGCGCGTGGCGTTGCGCGTCGCTGGCATCGCTGGCTTTGGCGGGCTGCGTGGTGGCCAACGTCGCGGGCTGCGGCGGCGGGGGCGGCGGCAGCGTCGTCTTGCCGACGCCTCAGCTGGCCACGGCGACGATTCTGCTGCTGACGGCTCAGGGCCGGGGCATCAACGGCACGGTGACGCTCAACGGCGTGACCAAGACCACGACGAACAACCGCGCTGTCTTCACCAACCTGCGGCCCGGCAGCTACGCGCTTGTCTTCACGGCTGCGGGCGTGACCACGCGCACCAACATCGCGGTTTCGAGCCAGCTGGCGCAGACTTTCGTGGTGGTTCCCGGCCAGTCGAATGTGTCGTCCAACGGCATCCGCATCTCGGGCCGCACGGTCTTGAACACGCCTGCAGACTCGCTCACGGCATCTTGCAACGCGAACTCGCAGCCCGTGACGGCGGCTGTGGTGCTGCAGGTGCGCGCGCTGAACCTGATAGCCCGCCCCATCGTGGCCAGCGTGGTGCGCCCGGCCAACGCCGACGGGCGCTTCGTGATCTTCTCGATTCCCTCGGCGGGCACTTACCGTGTCGAGGCGCGCTCGCTGGACGCGACGGCAGCTCCCTTCGCCGGAACCAGCGCCTCGTTCACGGTCAACGCGGGCCAGACGCAGGCGAACCTGGACATCTGCACCAACCAGTCGCTGACCGCGCCGGGCGGCACCCCGCCGCCGCCGCCGGGGACGCCTACCGCTGGGCCGGGCACCGGTACCCCTTCGGGCTCCGGTACCCCTTCGGGCACCAGCACGCCCAACGCCACGCTCACGGCCAACCCCAACGCAACCTTGACGCCCATCGTCATCGGCACAGCCACGCCCACCGGAACTCAGCCCGCAAGCGCGCCGACCTCGACGCCAAACCCCAACGCGACCCCGACCCCAACCGTGAACGGAACGCCGGTCGCCACCAACACGCCCGGCGGCGTCCCGACCTCAACACCTGCGCCCCTGCCCACGGCCACGCCCTCGCCGACGCCTCTGCCCACAGCCGGGCCGGGAACGCCCACCGCGACGCCCTCGCCCACGCCAACCGCTATCGGGCAGGCGACGCCGCCCGGCTCGCCACGCTTGGGCCGTCGCCGCCGCTAACTGTGCTTGCTGCGTCTCAGGCAAGCAGGCGCGCTGCCTGAGACGCAACTTCATCGCGCCTCAAACATCCGAACCGGGAACGCCCGGTTCGGATGTTTGTTTTCGCCTCGCCCCACGCCTCAAGTACTTGCGCGAGGCTGCGGCAGATCGTTGGGAAAAAGCATGGCAAGGAGAGCAGCCACCGGTGCAAGCAGAGCTTCGAGGCGCACGCCCACGCCCGGTTTGGGGCGCGCCCTGGGCGCCCTGGGCTTAGCGTTGAGCGTGGCTCTGGCGCCGGGCGTGTGGCGCTGGGTGACGCAGGACGCGCGCGACTGGGACCCCAACGAGGCCAGGAAGGGCGAGGAAGGGCCTTCGGTCAGCGCGCGCGACGTGCAGCGGTTCGAGGCGCGCGACGTCGATGGGCGCAAGGTGTGGGAGTTCACGGCCAGCAGCATCGACCTCTCGTCCGACAAACGCTGGGCCACGCTGTCGCAGGTCACCAGGGCTGTCTTGTTCCGCCAGGGCAAGCCCTACCTGCAGATGAGCGCGCAGACGGTGCGCTTCGACCAGCAGACGCGCGACTGGAAGGCCGAGGAGAAGCTGCACGTCAGCGGCCCGGATGGGCTCTCCATCGAGTCGCGCCAGGCTTCGTGGAGCGAGAAAGATCAGCGGTTGGACTGTCCCGAAGCGGTTCAGGCGCGTTTTCGGGGTGCCGGCATCCAGACGGTTGGGCTCAGTTACGACGCGCGCAAGGGCGAGCTACAAGCGATGCAGCCGGTTTCGCTGCGCTCGCCTGGGCTGGTGGCTCAGGGCCCGCGTGTGGTGGCCGACGTCAAGAACCGCGTCATCCAGTTCCCCGAAGGCATCAGCGACCTCACGATCCAGCCGCCTCTGCTGGAAAAATACGGCTACAAACGCTGAGCACGGCTTCAAGCCGCGCCGGCTGCAAGTACTTGTGTGCATCGCGAGGGCGGCTGGAGCGTCGCCCAACGTGCGCTAAACTTGGCGCACATCACGGGCGGGCGCCGGCGGTGCTGAGCCGGGCTGAACGGAGGACGATGATGAACAAGATGATGCTGAACTCAAGGCCAGGACGCGGCGCGCTGGCTGTGCTGCTGCTGAGCGCGGCGGCTTTCGCGGGGCCGCTGGCCTTGAGCCGGGCGCAGCCTTCGGCCAGCGGAGCGGGCGCGCCGGACAAGGATCATCCCGCGGGCTCGGTGCGCATCTCGAACCCCGGCGGCGAGGCCACGGTGGACCTGGCCAACGGCGTGCGCCACATGAAGCGCAACGTCCAGGTGTGGCAGGAGGGCGAGGACTTCATCCTGTATGCCGATGACGTGACGCACTACGAGAAGGACAACACCGCTACGGCTCGGCTGAACTTGCACGTCGAAAGCCGCGACTCGACCATCATCGGCGACCTGCTGCGCGTCGATTTCAACGGCAAGGTCATGACGCTCACCGGCCACGTCGTCCTGAAGTCGCACGGCCAGGGCGATGGCTTGAAGGGCAAGGACGCGGGCAACACGGTGCGCGGCCAGGTCTTGCACAAGGCTTCGAGCGTGACCTGCGACCGCCTGGACTACGATTACGAGACCAAGCAGGCCACGCTCACGGGCAGCATCCGGATGCGCCAGGGCGAGAACGTCGGCACCTGCGACCGCATCCTGTTCGACGAAGACCGCAACATCGTGCGCCTGGTCGGCAACGTCCACTTCGCCAACGGCGACAGGCAGACCATCGTGGGTCCCGAAGCCACGATCTGGATCGACTCGAACATGATCCAGGCGCCCAACACCGTCATCGCCATCCCCGGCCGCAACAACAAGCCCAAGGGCCCGGCGCGCAAGGGTGCCAGGTTCGACCCCGCGCCCGTGCTGCCGCCTGACATCCTGGACGGCAAAGACAACAAGCCGCTGCCGCCGCTGGCGCCGCTGCCGGGCGACGCGCCCCCAGCTGAGGCCGCTGCTCCGGCTCCCGTGGCGGCGCCTGCTGCCTCTGCCGCCGCGCCCAAGACAACAGCTGAAGCGCCTGCAGCCGCTCCAGCTGCGAAGAAGGGTTAGCGAAAGATGCTTGAGCCTGGTGACTGAGTTCACCGGGCTCACGTCAGTTTCAGCTGCTGCAAGTACTTGCAGAGCCGCCCTGCCTTCCGCTTATGGATCCGGTGATCGAAGAAATCCGCCGCCGCGCCGACATCGTCGAGGTCATCGAGGAGTACGTGGCGCTGATCCCGGCGGGCGCGGGGCGCTGGAAGGCGTGCTGCCCCTTCCACAACGAGAAGACGCCCTCCTTCAACGTGTCGCGCGACAAGGGCTTCTTCAAGTGCTTTGGCTGCTCGGTCTCGGGCGACGTGTTCAAGTTCGTCTCGCTGGTCGAGAACCTGCCCTTTGGCGAGGTCAAGCGCAAGCTGGCCGAGCGTTACGGCATCGCGCTGCGCGACCGCGCCGACATCACGCCCGAGCAGTCGCAAGCCTACGCCGAGCGCGACCGCCTGCTGCGCGTCACTTCAGTGACCGCCTCGTGGTTCGCCGAGCAGTTCGCGGGCAACGCCGGCCTTCAAGCCCGCGACTACGCCCGCGCCCGCCAGCTCAAGCGCGAGACCCTGCAAGCCTTCGGCATCGGCTACGCGCCCGATTCCTGGGACGCCTGCACCCACTTCCTGACGCGCAAGTTCGGCTTCTCGCCCGAAGAAGGAGCCAAAGCGGGCCTCTTGGTCGAGAAAGAAGACGAGCGCGGCAAGCGTTACTACGACCGCTACCGCCACCGCCTGACCTTCCCGATCTGGGACGAGCGCGGCGCGGTCATCGGCTTCGGAGGCCGCGCGCTCGACGGCGGCGAGACCGGCACGCCCGAGGCCAAGTACATCAACTCGCCCGAAGGCCCCCTGTTCTCGAAGTCGCGCACGCTGTATGCCTGGCACCTGGCCCGCCCCGAAATCTCCAGGCGCGACGCCCTGATCGTCACCGAAGGCTACATGGACGCCATTGCGCTGCACGCTGCGGGCTTTGGCAACACCGTCGCGACGCTGGGCACCAGCCTCACCCAGGACCACGCGCGCCTGCTCAACCGAGTCAAGCCCAAGACCGTGTTCCTGTGCTTCGACGGCGATGGCGCGGGCCTCAAGGCCACCTTGCGCGCCGGGCCGATGTTCGATTCGTTCGGGCTGGCGGTGCGCGTGGTCAAGCTGCCGCCCTCGCACGACCCCGACACTTTTATCCGCGAGTTTGGCGCGGCTGGCTTCGAGCAAGTACTTGCCCAGGCGCCTGCGCTGGCTCAATATCGCATCGAGCACGCGATGGGCGAGGGGCTGGCGGGCAGCCGCATGGCGCGCGAGGACGCCATCGCGGGGGCCGCGCGCGTCATTGCCGAGCTTTCGGACGAAGGCGCGCGCTCGGTTTACATCAGCAACCTGGCTCAGCAAGTGGCTCAGGCCAGCGGCGCGCTCGATCGCCTGGCCACCATCGAAGAGTCCATCCGCAAGCGCGTCAGCACAGCCGAGGGCGAGCTCAAGCGCGACGCGCGCAACCAGCAGCGCCGCGTGCAGGAGCGAGCGGCTGTCGAGGTCCGGCTGCGCGAGAAGAGCCAGGGCGAGGTCATCGCGCTGCCGCAGCGCGACGCCAACCGTCACGAAAACGCGGACGAGAGTGACAGCAGCTTGCAGCCCGAGCCGGGCGAGGCGAGCGCAGGCGAAGTGCTGCCGTTCGCGCCGCGTGCGCCGGGCGCCGGAAGCGCCAGGCGCGCCTGGATTCCCGAAGCTGAGTGGAAGGCCCAGGCCGGCTGGAAGGCTCGCAGCCAGGAAGCCGATCACAACCAGGGCGGCGAGGCGGGCGCGGACGCGCTGGCGGCCCGCCTGCTGGCGAACGTGGCGACCGGCGACGAGTCGGGCGTGGTCAAGGCCGAGCGGGCCTTGCTCTTGGCTATGCTCAACGCTCCGAGCCTGCGCGCCTCGCTGGGCGAGCGCGTCTCAGCGGCGATGTGGACGCGCGAAATGCACTTTGAAATCGCGTCCTACTTGAAATCGCTGCCCGAGGACGAGCCTGTGGACCCGCCGCGCCTGTTCGAGGAGCTGTCGCCCGAAGCGGGCGCTCTGGTCGGCGATTTACTGCTCAGCAAGACGATGGAGTCGATGGAGCCCAAGGTCATCGACGACTACATCAAGCGCATCGAGGCGCACCACGCGCGCCACCGCGAGCACCAGAACCTGCAGCTCATCCTGGGCAAGATGCAGCGCGCCGAGGCCATCACGCCCGAGGAGCTGGCGCAGTTCGCCCAGGCCACGCGCGAGACCAAGCGCCGCGTGCCGCCCGAAGCGTAGCAAGTACTTGCAGCATCTTCTTGAAGTAAACTGCGCGGTTGGCAAACAGGAGCAGCACAATGAAGCGGCGTGGCTTTACCTTGATCGAGATGCTGGTGGTCATCGCCATCACTGCTGTGCTGGCTGCGATTGCGGTGGCTGTGTTTGGGCGCGTGCGGACTCAGGCTCGGCTCAGCGCGTGCTCCAGCAACCTGCACCAGTTGTATCTGGCCTGCGCTCAATACGCCGGAGACAACGAAAGCTTGCTGCCTCCCTACACCAGCCGAGCCGTCACCACGCGCTCGTCCAACGGAACCCCTGTAGCCGTTGAGCAGAGCCGCCAACTGCTGGCCAGCTTGCAGCCTTACACCCACGACTCCGCGATCTGGATGTGCCCTGCGGACGGCACTTCATACAACGCTGCCGAAATTTCGGACGGCCTTCCCGTGCCGCACGTCACCAGCTACAACTACCACGGCTGGCGCTTGGGCAATCAGGGCGGCGTCCTCTCCTACCGCATCGATGCTTCCACCCGAGCCGCTGGAGCCGCTGGCTACAAATTGCTCGAAGATGTGGCGACTTGCCCAAATGACGGCGGCACTCAAAACGCCGACTACAACCACGGCGGGCGCTGGAACCTCGTCTTCTTCGACGGCCACATCCAGACCTTCGCCCTGGACTGCTCCAACGCCCCCACTGTCGTCGAGATACCTTGACGGTGCCTCAGGTACTTGCGTCGCCGTCCTAACGCGGCGCTGTATTCAATCGCGCTTGGTTGGGCTCGGTTGGCCTGGCCTCGTCTCAGCGATGCTGGAAGGCGCGCACTTCGTCAAACAGGGCGTCGATGTCCTCGTGGCGGTTCATGAAGTGCGGCGAGATGCGCAGCCACTTGGTGCCTTCAGGATCGTTGCGCAGCGAGACAGAAAATTTCTCGTCCAGCTTTTGATACAGCTCGTTCGTCTCCTGATCGCTTTTCATGCGCAGGCTCACGTTGCCCGAGCGCCGCTCGTCGGGCATCCACAGCACCGGCAGCTTCGCCTGGGCTGCCTGCTGAGCCGCGTAGTTCCTCAGCTCGACCACACGCGAGGCGACAGTTTGGCGGCCCACTTCTTCGAGCATTCCCAGAGCCGCGTTCAGGCCCGCGACGCCGGTGTAGTTGCGCTCGCCGGGCGAGAAACGCTCGGCTGTGGGCAGCGGATCGGTTGAGTAGGCGAAGAAGTTCTCGACGTTGGGAGCCGAGAGCCAGCCCAGCATGGCGGGCCGCAGCGTCTCAAGTACTTGCTGGCGCACCCACAGCACAGCCACCCCGCACGGCCCCAGCAGCCACTTGTGAGCATCGGCGCACACGAAATCGACGTGCGAGATGTCGATGGGAATCGCGCCCAGCGTCTGGATCGAGTCCAGGCAGAACAAGACGCCGCGCGCGCGCAAGTACTTGCCGATTGCGTTGGTGTCGATCGGGCAGCCCGAGAGGAAGTTGCACGAGGACAGCGAGACAATCCGCGTGCGCTCGTCAACTAAAGGCGCTAAGTCTTCCAACGCGACGCTGAAGTCGGCGCGGCGCGGGATGCGGCGGATTTGGACGCCGTATTTGTGCTCCAGGTTGAGCCAGGTGACGACGTTGGCGGGGAAGTCGCCGTCGGCGATGACGCAGTTGTCGCCTGGCTTCCAGTCGATGGAGGTGGCCACGATGCCCAGCGCGTGCGAGGTCGAGCCCGCGAAAGTCACTTCCTCAAGCTGAGCTCCGTGCCCGAGCAGAGCCGCGACGCGCCGCCGGCACTCGGCGTAGATGTCGCGGTGCACGAACTCGAACTGGCCCTGCTCAGCAACCAGGCTCAAGTACTTGGAGACGGCCTCGACGACGGCCTGGGGCAGCGGGACGACGGCGGCGTGGTTGAGGAAGATTTTGCGCCGGAAAAAAGGAAAAGCGCGATTCCGCCACTCGTGGAACGAGGGAGAATCGCGCTCTAAGGTCGAGATGTCCATGCAAGTATTTTACTTGCGGACAGCCAGGTTGTGCGGCTGCGTGCGGCTGCGTTCGCTGCCCGATCAGACGTGCGTCTTGTTGGTGTCGGATGTGGTGCTGACGGTTGTGCCTGGCGTTGTGGTCGTGGTCTTGATGTCGTCGTCGTCGCTTGTGGCCTTGCGAAACTCGCGCATTCCCTCGCCCAGCCCGCGCATGAGCTGAGGAATCTTGGCGCCGCCAAAGAGCAGCAGCACGAGCAGCATGACGCCGATTATTTCTGGTCCACCGAGTCCTAACATTGGAAACTCCTTCTTCCCGACTTGCTGCTCGCCAGTATAACGGCTCGCGGCCAACTCGCCCGCCAAGCCGTTCCAAAGCCGCTTCAAAGCCGCCCCACGCTGGCGAAGCAAAAAATCTAACGCGAGCAGGCCCGAAATCTCTCGGCAAGTACTTGCAGCTCAAGCGCCTGTGCTGCCACCGCGATTAGTACAATGCCCTGCGTGCAACACGATGAGGGAGCGAGTGCGGGCGTGTGGTCGCGCCCGGTGTGGGCTGAGATCGACGTGGCGGCTTACCTCCACAACCTGCGCGCGCTGCGCCGGTTGTGCGGCGTGCCCCTGCTGTGCGTGCTCAAGGCCGATGGCTACGGGCACGGCGCGCTGCGGCTCGCGCGCGCCATCGAGAGCCTGCCGCCCCAGGATGTGCCGCTGCTGGGCGTGGCCTCGGTTGACGAGGGCGCGGCCCTGCGCGCGGCGGGCGTGGCGCGCCCCATCCTGCTGCTCTCGGCGATTTTGCCAGAAGAAGCCGCCGCTGTCGTGGACTTCCGCCTGGCTCCCACGGTCTTCACGCTCGACGTGGCGCGCGCGCTGCACGAGGCAGCCGCCCGGCGCGGCCTTGAGCTGCCCGTCCACGTCAAGATCGACACCGGAATGCACCGGCTGGGCGTGCCCTGGCAGCAAGCCCGCGCCCTCTTCGAGCAGCTGAGCCGCCTGCACCGCCTGCGCGTCGCGGGCATCTACACCCACTTCGCCAGCGCCGCCGCCGCCGCCGCCTCCACCCAGCGCCAGCGCCGCCGCTTCCTGCGCGCGCTCGAAGCCTGTGTTCTGGATTGGAACGCCGGCTCGCGCCCGCTCCTGCACGCCGCCAACAGCGCCGCCGCCATCCGCTTCGGGCACGCACGCTTCGACCTGATCCGGCCCGGAATCGCGACCTACGGCCTCAGCTGCGGCCTGAGCCAGAACGAGCTGAGCGAGCTGAACGAGCTGAACGAGCTGAACCTGCGGCCCGTGATGAGCCTGCGGGCGCGCATCACGCACCAGCAGAGCATCCCCCGCGGCGCCGGCGTTTCCTACGGCTCGACCTGGCGCGCGCCACGCCCTTCGCGCATCGCGACTGTCGCGGCTGGTTACGCCGACGGCTACCCTCGCCTGGCCTCGGGGCGCGCGCAAGTACTTGTCGCGGGGCGGCGCGCCCCGGTTGTGGGCCGCGTCACGATGGATCAAATTCTGGTGGACGTGACCGGGACCGGCGCTGCGGTTGGAGACACGGTCACACTGTGGGGGCGCGACGGCAGCCAGAGCATCTCGGCGGACGAAGTGGCGGCCTGGGCGCAGACCATCGGCTACGAGATCGTGTGCGGCGTCGCGGCTCGCGTGCGCCGCGTCCCGGTCAACCAGGGCAGCGAAGCCTCCGACGAGCCGCGCCCGCTTGAAGCAGCCGAGCCAAGCCGGTAGAACCTTTGGCGCCGGAGCCGCGAACCCGACGCAAGTACAAGTACTTGAGGCGCCCGGTTGGGCTGGGCTTGGTCGGGCTGGGCTTGGTTGAGCTTGGCTGTCGTGAAGCGTTGAGCACGCAGCAGATACTTTGATGAACTGGCCCTCGCTTTTTTCCTGGTGGCGCGACTTCTACCGCCAGCTCGACGCCGCGGCGCTGCTCGACATCGCGCTGGTCGCGACGGCCATCTACTACCTGCTGTCCTTAGCTCAGGGCACGCGCGCGATGCCGTTGCTCAAGGGGCTGGCGATCCTGCTCGCAGTGATGAAGGCGGCGCAGTGGCTGGGTATGGACACGCTGCAGTGGGTCATCGGCCAGCTCATCTTCGCCTCGGCCCTGGTCGTGGTGATCCTCTTCCAGCCCGAGATTCGGGCCGCGCTCAACCAGATCGGGCGCGGGCGGCTCGACGTGCTGGGCCTGAACCTGGGGCGCGCCCCTTTAGCTCAGTCGGCGCGCGTGGCCAACGAAGTCACGCGCGCCGTCGAAGGGCTCTCGGGCAAGCGCACCGGCGCCCTCATCGTCATCGAACGCTCGATTGGCCTCGAAGACATCGCCGCCACCGGAATGCGCCTGGACGCGCGGCTTTCGGCTGAGCTGCTGGGCACCATCTTCCAGACCGGCTCGCCGCTGCACGACGGCGCGGCCCTCTTGCACGGCGAGAGCGTCATCGCCGCCGCCTGCATCCTGCCCTTGTCTCAGACCGAGTCGCTGCCGCGCACTGTGGGGACGCGCCACCGTGCAGCGTTGGGGCTCAGCGAAGCCACGGACGCGATCACGATCGTGGTTTCCGAAGAATCGGGCAACGTGAGCCTGGCTTACAACGGCACCATGAACTCGATTCTGCAGCCCAGGCTCTTGGCCGACGAGATTTTGTCGCTGCTGGGAGGCCGCGAGGAAGGCGCGCTGCGGCTGCGGCCCTTCGCGCGCTCGGTGGGCGTGGCGGCTTCGAGCGCGCTCAAGTCGCCGCGCCGCACCTTGCGCTCGACGCTGGGCGCGCTGCGCGGTGCGCGGCGGCGGTAGGGCTCTGCCTTGAGTAACATCTGGCGCGTTGCCACATTAATATTCTGCGATGGAGGTGAGTCATGCTGGGCCTATTGGTGCTCATGATCGGGGGGCTGGTGCTGCGTAGAGGCATCTACTATCTCTCAACCGACTTGACGAAGTTACGGGCGGAATTCGAGAGCCGCCGTCGGGCTCAGGGTGTGGTGTCGCTCCAGCGCACGCCGGCAGCTTGCTGGTTGGCGGCACGATATGGTGCGTGACCGCTACTACATCAACGGCAGGGAAGTCGGTGAGCAGGAAGCCGAGCGCACCGGAATCAAGGCCATGGCCGAGCCTGAGTCGAAGCGTTGACCTACGTTCCTGCCCCGCGTCGAAAGCGGCGGGAACTACAAGTACTTGCAGCTTTGCGCAGCACGCAGCTCAATTTGAATGCAACGTTTGCTCAACAACTGGAAACTCAAGCTGCTGTCTCTGGTTCTGGCCATCGGGCTGTGGAGCCATGTGCGCGGCGAGGTGAACCCGTGGGAGACGATGTCGTTTCGCGTGCCCTTGCGCGGGGCGGCTCCGGCGCGCTTGATCGTGCTCAACCGCGATAAGCTTCCGCGCGAGGTGCGCGTCACGCTGCGTGCGCCGCGCGCGCGGCTGCGCGAGCTGAAGGGCTTCGCGCCGCCCAACCCGCTGGCCGCAGATGATGCCTCGTCCGCGCCCAGCACGGGGGCGGTGCGCGCCGCGCTGGACTTTTCGCTGGCCCGGCTGGGCGCGCAGGACGTGCCTGTCAAGGCGCAGGCCCTGGTTCAGGACGCCGAAGTCATCGGGGTCAAGCCGGCCAACGTGGTGGTTCAGCTCGACCGCGCGGCTCAGCAGGAGCTGGCTATCGAAGCCGAGCCGGTTGCAGCGCGCGGCTACCGCATCGAAAATGTGCGTCTGGATCGCTCGGTGGGCACGCTGTTCGGGCCGTCCAAGTCGCTGGCTCGGGTGCAGTCGCTGCGCGCGCGCGTCCGCTCGGGCCCGCTCAAGCTGAACGCTGCGCACCGCATCGAAGCGCCTCTGGAAGCCACCGACGCGCGGGGCGAGCGCGTGCCCGAGGTCGTGGTCGAGCCTTCAGGCGTGGGAGCCGTGGCCGTGCTGCGCGAGGAAGTGCTGCAAAAAGACGTGCCGCTTGAAGCGCGCCTGGTCAACTACGCGGGCCAGGACGCGCTGGGCTCGCCTCAAGTGCTGCCCGACCACCTCAGGCTGCGCGGGCCACGGCTGCTGGTCGAGAAAATCGGCTCGCTGCGCATCCAGGTCGATGCCTCGCGCGCCCAGGAGCAGAGCGGCTTCCTGCAGCGCCGCGTTCAGATCGAGCTGCCGCCGCGTGTCAGGGCGCTTGAAGGCGCGCAGGTTCTGGTGCGTGCCCGGATCCGCTGAGCCCTGGCTGAGCCTTCGCTGCAAGTACTTGAGGGCGCTAAAATAAGCCGCCATGAACCCGAAGAAAACCATCCTGACGGGCGACAGGCCGACCGGCCCGCTGCATCTGGGCCACTACGCCGGCTCGCTGCGCAACCGCGTCGCGCTGCAGGACGAGTACCAGACCTTCATCCTCATTGCCGATGTGCAGGCGCTCACCGACAACTACGAGCGCCCCGAAATTCTGCGCGAAAACATCCGCGAGGTGGTGCTCGATTACCTCGCCGTCGGGCTGGATCCCCAGAAATGCGCCTTCGTCGTCCAGTCGCAAGTCCCCCAGATCGCCGAGCTGACGGTCTTCTACCTCAACCTGGTCACGCTGGCCCGCGTCGAGCGCAACCCAACGGTCAAGACCGAGATCGAGCAGAAGTTCGGCTCCGAAGTACCGATGGGCTTCCTGTGCTACCCCGTCTCGCAGGCCGCCGACATCACGGCCTTCGGCGCTGACCTGGTGCCCGTGGGCGACGACCAGAAGCCGATGATCGAGCTGACCCGCGAGATCGTGCAGCGGTTCAACTTCCTGTACGGCGAGACCTTAGCCAAGCCCGAAGGACTGTACGCCCAGGTTTCGCGGCTGCCGGGAACTGATGGGCAGGCCAAAATGGGCAAGAGCCTGGGCAACGCCATCAACCTCAGCGACGACGCCAAGACGCTGCAGCAGAAGGTGATGGGAATGTTCACCGATCCCAACCGCGTGACGGGACGCGAGCCGGGCAACGTCGAGGGCAACCCCGTCTTCACCTACCACGAGGCGTTCAACCCTGACAAGGCGCGTGTTGAGGAGCTGAAGGAAATGTATCGCAAGGGTGGCGAGAACGAGAAGGGCAAGCCCTTGCTGGGCGATGTCACGGTCAAGCGCGAGCTGGTGCAAGTACTTGAGGAGCTTCTCAGCCCGATCCGAGCCCGCCGCGAGGAGCTGGCGCGCGACGAGAGCCTGGTGTGGGACGTGGTGCGCGAAGGCACGCGGCGCGGTCGCGAGCGAGCTGAAGCCGTGATGCAAGGCGTGCGCGCGGCGATGAAGATCAACTATTAACCTGATGAGCTTTCCAACACGCGAGCAAGTACTTGCGCTGATCGAAGAGCACGCGCCGCAACGTCTGCGGCAAGTGCTGGCGGACAATCTGCGCCCCGCCATCGGCATTGAGACGCACGAAGCGGAAGATGCGAGCATCGCGATTGGCGCTTCCAAGATCGGCGGCGCGCCCGATGTGCCGCTTGGTTTCGTGTGGCCGGAGTGGAAGGGCAAGCCTCTTGGGTTCGTGGCTCAGTTCAACGTGGAAGAGGTGGCAGCTTCTGATGTCGAGCACGCGCTGCCGGATTCCGGGACGCTGAGCTTCTTCTACGCGATTGAAAAGCAGCCCTGGGGCTTCGCGGGCGATGAGGGCGCGTGGCAAGTACTTTGGTGGCCGCGCGGGGTGGCGTTGGAGCGGCGGTCGTTGCCATTTGAGGCCACCAGGCGCAACTCGCTGCCAGCGCACGCATTGGAGTTCGCGGTAGAGTGGACGGTGCCTGACACGAATGCGGCAGTATTAGTAGATGTTGAGCCCGACGATGCTGAGTGGGAGGCGTATCCGGATTGGTTGGAGAGGCTGGGCAGCGGGACATCTGGGAAGTCGCGCCACAGGTTGCTGGGTTATGCGGATCCCGTTCAGGACGATGTGCCGCTGTATGCTTTTCTTAAAGCCCACAACTTGAAATTGCCGCAAGACAACCCTGGATTCTGGGAGCAAATGCAGCGTGGCGAGGGCGGCCAATGGCGCTTGCTCTTCCAGCTTGATTCACAGTTCGACCGGCAGACGCGCAAAGCCAAGTGGTGCTGGGGCGACGGGGGCATGATCTACTTCTGCATCCACCGCGACGACTTGGCCGCGCGCCGCTTCGACAAAGTCTGGCTGCAGCTTCAGTGTTCCTGAGAACAAGTACTTGTAGATGAAGCGGAGAACCTAATGGAAGAACGCGCTCGCAATCGCAAGTACTTGCCGCTGCTGTGGATCGTGAACCTGGTTGTCGCGAGCTTCTTCGCCGCGTCCTACCTTTGGTTCACCTCGGACATTGTGCTGCGCGGCGCGGGCGAGGGCGGCTCGGTTCTGCTCACCCACGAAGGCGGCATCAAGCAAGCGTTATATCGCTACGGCGGCATGAGCATCGCCGTTATCATCGTGCAGGGGCTGATGTACATTCTCAACGGCGGCATCGTGCCGTTTCTGGAGCCCAGCCCCGGCAAGATCACGCCGACGTGCGTGAAGATGGCGCTCGCAAGCACGCTCTTGATCATGGGGATCACGCTGGCGGCGCTGGCTGTGGGCTGGCCAGCTTCGAGGTAAGTAAATAGGAAGAAGATAAAGATGAGCCCCGAGTCCGCACCTCAACCCGAAACCAACAGAGGCTTCCTCTTCTGGTTCTGCGTGCTTTACAACGTGGCTCTGGTGGCCTGCGTGCTGCTTGCGGACACGTTCTCGCTGCAAGTCATCGTGTTCCTGTTGGGCATGGGCTGGACGGGCTTGAGTTTTTCGTCTCTCATCGTGTGGAGCTTCTACTACCGCGAGCCGAAGCGCCGAGCCTGGGAGCCATTCACGGTCTGCTGCGTGGCTCTGCTTCTCATGTTTCTATCACTGAGTGTCTCCGAGCACATCGCCTGGGCACTCAAGCGGAGCACGATGCAGCGGGCCGCCCAGCGCATCGCGCGCGAGCATCCGCAGGACGGCGACGCGCCGCTGCGAGCCGATGAGCGTTGGATACTGAGCTCAACTGAAGAGGGCTCGGTTGATGTGCGCCGCTACGGGCGCAACTGGACCGTGCTGTTCGTCACGGGCGACACCTTGTTCAGCGGCGCAACCGGCTATTTGTACTCGTCGCTCGACAAATCGCCGGGCGAGGAACTGGACGGCGGTGGTTATCTGGAAGCTCTGGAACGCCGCGCGCCGCACTGGTTCTACTGCTACTCGCCGAACGGCTGGGATTGAGGCGCTGAGCGGCAAGTACTTGCCTTGCGGCTGCGGCTTCCTTATAATGTAGCGTCGGTGTCTGAAGAACGGATTGTCCGCCCGTAAGTCGAGCGCGTTGTCCAAGCGCCCGATACTGCCGGCGTGCTGCGAGGGGCTGAGCCCTCCGCTGCGCGTCGCATCGGCGCGGGCGGAGGGCTTTTTTGCGCTTCAGCCGTCTTTTAGATGCCGCGCCTGGCCCACAA
>JAABUK010001745.1_pt1 | contig 40784 bp, 39 predicted proteins | sample 5559141 | NCBI WGS metagenome assembly JAABUK01 (sample SAMN10711869, study PRJNA513367) | rock metagenome | isolation source: Antarctica rocks | place: Antarctica: Victoria Land, Pudding Butte nord | collected 2016-01-03 | reverse complement strand
GGACGGAGGCGGTGCTGGGTCCCCCTGGCCTGGGGGACTTCATCTATGCCCGGGACGCCGCGGCCGGGCTGGTAGCGCTGGCGGACGCCCAGGCGCCAAGGCGAACAATTTATAACCTGGGCAGCGGCGAGGTCGCATCCGCCGCACACTGGTGCCAGGCGTTGGCGGCGCTCGTGCCGGGCTTTCGCTGGCGCTTGGCCGCCGCGGAGGAGATGCCGAACACCGTAAGCCATGTTCCCTGGGACCGTGGGGCATTGGACGTCGCACGCCTGGCCGCCGATGCCGGCTGGGCGCCGCGGTTCGCAATGGCCCAGGCGGCGGCGGACTACCTGGCCTGGGATGCGGAGGATGCGGCCGCAACACGGGAATAGCGGCTTGGCGTTGCCGGGCTGCTGTGGCAGTCAAGCGCCCTTAACGCCGCCCAGGAGCTGCACCCTTGTCCCTTAAACTAACTGCGCCCCTTGCGGCCGTCCTCGCCCTGTCCGCCTGCGCCCCGAAGCCGCCCGTGCTGCAAGCCAGCGACCCGCGTAACGACGGCATCGCCAAGGTGTGCACGCCCACCAACCCGGACTTGACCAAGCCCGCTCCGTATGCCGCAAGCATCGCCATGTCCAATGACGGCTGGTGCGGCGTGTCCGCGGTGGACCGGAGCGGCAAACCGTTCAGCCTCGCCCTTGTGCGCGTCCGTCCGAGCCATGGCCGTGTGTTCAACCAGGAGGTCGCCAACGTCCGCCGCATCGAATACACACCCGACGCCGGCTACACCGGCGCCGACAGCTTCACCGTGGCGCTACGCTCCAGCCCGGCCGGCGCGGAGGACGTTCCGCTGGCCGTGTCGGTGAACGTGACGCAGGGCGACAGCCCGGCCGTTGCCGCCCCGGCCACTCCCGCAGCCCGGCCAGCGCCGGCGCGGAGCAGCAAGCCCACGGCCACCAAGCGCAGCACCACGCGGCGGTCCAGCTCTTCGTCGTCCCGGTAGTGGAAAGCGGCCGCCGATGCGGGCTGGCACTCCTGTGCCGGCCCGCATGACTCCGCGTCACGGTTGAGTGGCGGCCCGCTCCCTTACGCTCACTCCGCTGCGTGCTGCACACCTACTGGTGCCTTCCCCTCCGCACCTGCCGCCCGTCCCACCGGCACCGTTGCATCCCGCGGCGTCAACACCCGCCCGAACACCCGTCCCGCCAGCCGCGAAACATCGTCCATCAGCGTGTAGAACGACGGCACGAAGACCAGCGACAGCACCGTCGAGACCACCAGCCCGCCGATCACCCCAATGGCCATCGGCGAGCGGAACTCCCCGCCATCGCCCAGCCCCATCGCGCTCGGCACCATGCCGGCCACCATTGCGATCGTCGTCATCACGATCGGCCTCGCCCGCTTGCGCCCGGCGTCAATGATCGCCGCCTCCCGCGCCATGCCCATCGCCCGGCGCTCGATGGCGAAGTCCACCAGCATGATCGCATTCTTGGTCACGATGCCCATCAGCATCAGAATGCCGATCACCACCGGCATGGAGATCGGGTTGCCCGTCAGCAGCAGCGCCAGGATCACGCCGCCCAGGCTCAGCGGCAGCGACAGCAAGATGGTAATGGGCTGGAACACGTTGCGGAACAGCAGTACCAGCACGCCCAGCACGATGGTCAGCCCGGCGCCCATCGCCAGGCCGAATTGGGAGAACACCTCCGCCATCACCTCGGCGTCGCCGCCGTTCTTGATGCGGACGCCCGGCGGCAGCGCCTGCGCTGCCGGCAGGGCGTAGATCGCTTTCAGCGCGTCGCCCAGCGCCACGCCGGGCTGCAGGTCGGCGCCCAGCATGACCCGGCGCACCCGGTCATAGCGTTCCACGCTCGACGGCCCCTGCCCCAGCGACACGTCGGCGACGGCCAGCAACGGCACCGCCAGGCCCCCGTTGCCTTGGACCTGCAAGCTTTCGATGGCGGACAGGTCGCCGCGCAACGCCGTGTCCACCTGCACGCGGATCGGGATCAGCCGGTCGCCGTCGCGGAACTTGGCGAGGTTCGCCGGCACGTCGCCAATGGTGGCGATCCGCACGGCATCGCTGATCGCCTCCGTGCTGACGCCGAACCGCGCGGCCTCGTCGCCCCGCGGCGTCACCCGGATCTCGGGCCGGTCCGACCCGGCGCTGGGCGCCACGTTGCCGAAGCCCGGCAGGCGGCGCATCCCGCCCTCCAGTCCAGCGACGGCGCGGTTCAGCGCCACCGGGTCATCGCCCAGGACGGTGACGGTCAGCTCGCGCTCGCCACGGTCGTTCACATACCAGCCGCGCATGTCGGGCAGTGCCGCCAGGCGCCGGGTCAGCTCGGCCTCGACTTGCTTCTGGGTGCGGGCGCGGGCATCCTTGCCGACCAGGTTCACGATCATCTTGGCCCGGCGTATCTCCGCCCCCGCCCCGGTCGGCGTCGTGCCACCGACCACGAACACGGTCGTCACCTCCGGGATGCGCCGGAACTCCGCCGCGATCTTGTCGGTGCCGGTGCGGGTATCCGCCAAGGTGGAGCCTGGCGGCAGCTCAATGGACAGCACCACCCGGCTTTCATCCGGCGGCGGGATGAACCCCGTCGGCAGCAGCGTCGTGGAAAAGATGGACACCGCGAACGCAACCAACCCCGCCAGCAGCGTCAGCCAACGCCAGCGCAGCGTGCCCGCCAGGAAGCGCGTGTAGCCCCGCATCACCCAGCCGTCCCGCTCCTCGTGCGCCGCCACCGGCCGCATCAGGTAGGCCGCCATCAGCGGCGTGATCAGCCGCGCCACCAGCAGCGACGTCAGCACGGCAGCAGCCACCGTCAGCCCGAACTGCTTGAAGAACTGCCCGGCGATACCGCCCATGAAGCTGACCGGCGAGAACACCGCGACGATGGTGAGGGTGATCGCGATCACCGCCAGGCCAATCTCGTCCGCCGCCTCCACTGCCGCCTCGAACGGGCGCTTGCCCATGCGCATGTGGCGGACGATGTTCTCGATCTCGACGATGGCGTCATCCACCAGGATGCCGGTCACGAGCGTGATGCCGAGCAGGCTGACGAAGTTGAGCGAGAAGCCCATCAGCTGCATCGCCGCAAACGCTGGCAGCACCGACAGGGGTAACGCCGCGGCGACCAGCAAAGTCGCCCGCCAGTCCCGCAGGAACACCAGGACCACGATGGTCGCCAGCACCGCACCCTCGATCAGGCCGTGCATGGCGGACAGGTAGTTACCGCGCGTGGCGCGGACGCTGTCGTCAATCAGGGAGTAGGTCACCTCCGGGTGCGCCCGTTGCAGCGCCTGCAGCCGCTCGGCCACGGCGTCCGCCACGGTCACGTCGCTGGCGCCCTTGGCGCGGAACACCGCGAAGGACACGACGGGAGTCTCCCCGTTCAGCCGGGCGAAGTCGCGCGGCTCCTCATAGCTGTCCTCGACGCGGGCCACGTCGGACAGCCGCACCTCGCGCCCGCCGGGCAGCACCAAGCGGGTGGCGGCCAGCGACTCCAGGCTGCGGGCGCCGGCCAGGGTGCGTATCGCCTGCTCCTGGCTGCCGACCTCGCCGCGCCCGCCGGACAGGTCGGCGCTGGTGGCGCGGAGCTGCCGGTTCACGTCGCCCGCAGTGATGCCCAGCGACGCCAGCCGGTCCGGGTCCAGGCTCACATGGATCTCGCGCGTGACGCCGCCGATGCGCTCCGCCCGGCCGATGCCGCGCACGCCTTGCAGGTCGCGCAACACGGTATCGTCTATGAACCAGGACAAGCCCTCAAGCGTCTTGCCCGGCGCCGTCGCGGCGTAGGTTTGGATGCTCTGGCCCACGATGTCTATGCGCTGGATCACCGGCTCGTCTATGCCGCGCGGCAGGTCGGAGCGTATCTTGCTCACGGCGTCGCGCACGTCGTTCAGGGCGCGGTCGGTGCTTACCTCTAGCCGCAGTTCGACGACGGTCTGGCTGTGCCCGTCGGTTACGCTGCTCTGCACGTGCTTGACGCCGGAGACGTTGGCGACGGCGTCCTCGACTTTTTTCGTGACCTGACTTTCCAGCTCGCCCGGCGCGGCGCCGGGCTGGGTCACGACGACGGAAACGATGGGGATGTCCACGTTCGGGGACCGGGTGATCGGCAGCATGTTGAAGCCGACCACGCCCAGCAGCGTCAGCACCGCAAACAGCACAATGGGCGGGATCGGGTTGCGGATCGCGGCGCCGGAGACGTTGAATGCCATCGCGCTATGTTCCCTTGCCAGTCCCGGGGCCAGCCCCAGGGGCGACCACAGGCGTCACCCGGTCCCCGCCGCGGACGAAGGTGCCGGAGACTGACACCACTGCGTCCCCCTCCTGCAAGCCCTGCGTGATTTCGGCCCGGCCGCCGCCGCGCAGGCCAACCACGACCGTGCGGGTGTCCACCACGCCGTCGCGCACCACCTGGACCACAGCGCCGCCGGGCTGGAACAGGATGGCGGACAAGGGGACCAGCACGCCCTCGTGCCGCGCGACCTCGACGGTTGCGCGGGCGAAGCTGCCGATCACCAGCCCGCCCTCGCCGGACACCGCGACGCGGACGCGGCCCAGGCGGGTGGCGCGGCTGACCTCCGGCGACACCAGGCGGACCCCGCCGGTGCGGGCGCCGCCCACCGTCTCGATCTGGGCGGGCTGGCCTGGGCGCAGCTTGGCGAGCGACACTTCCGGCACATCGGCCTCCAGTTCCACGTCGTCGTCCCTGATGATCCGGAACAGCGGGTCGCCGGCGCCCATAACCACGGCGCCTTGCCGGGCGATGCGCCGGCTGATGCGTCCGCCAACGGGCGCGCGCAGCTCCGTCCGGGCGAAGCGGACCAGCAGCTCGCGCCGTTGCGCGTCCGCCAGGGCGCGGTCGGCCTCGGCAGCGTGCAGAGCCCCGGTGGCGGCGTCCAGCCGGGCGGCGGCGGTGGCGGACGCGGCCTGCCGCTGCTCGAACACCTCACGCGAGGCGTTGCCGCCGGACAGTAGGTCGCGCGTGCGGGCGAGCGCCAGGTCCACCTGGGTGCGTGTGGCCTGCGCCTCGGCCATGCTGCTGCGGGCCTGGGCGATGGCGGCGTCGGCGCGGGCCGCCTGCGCCGCGTTTTGGGCGATGCTTGCTTCCAGCACGTCGTGCGACAGCCGGGCCAGGACCTGGCCGGCCGTGACCACGTCGCCCTCCTCCGCCAAGATTTCAGTGATGGCGAGGCCCTCGACCTGCGGGCTGACCAGCACCTCCTCCCGTGGGACCAGGGTGCCGGTCAGGACGGCGGTTTCCTGGATTGCGCCGCGGATGGCGGGCACGACGGTGACGGCGGGCGGCGTCGGGTCCGCGGGCGGCGGGGCGGCGGCCCAGGCCGGGCCGGCGAGCAGCAGGGCTGCGGCGACCCAGCGGATCATGGCGCAGCCCCGTTCTGCGGAGCTTGGGGCCGCAGGAAGCGGCGCAGGAGCAATTGCAGCACCGGTCGGAACCGTGCGGCGGTCAGGCTCGGGTCCAGCGCCTGGTGCACCACCAGCCCATCGCCCATCGCCATCACGAGCTGCACCGCCGTTTCCACGTCCAGGTCCGGGTCCACCGCCCCGCGCGCCTGGCCGCGGCGCAGGGCGGCGATCACGCCGGCGCGGGCTTCGCGGATGTTGCGGTCAAACATCGCGCGCACCTCGGGATTGCGGACGGCCTCCGACATGGTTTCCGCCGCAAGCGCCGCCTGCGGCCCGGCGAGCATCTGTTCCAGCGTGTCTATGCCGATGCTGGCCAGCGCCTCCACGGGGTCATCTGCCTCCGCCATGCGCTCAAAGAATGCGGCATGGTGGATGCGGTCGGCCTCGGCAATGGCGGCAATGATGCTGACCTTGCTGGGGAAATAGCGATACACCGCGCCGGGGCTCATGCCGGCCTCGGCGCAGATTTCCTGCATGGACGCGCCGTGGAAGCCGGAGCGGGCGAAGCAGGCCATCGCAGCGTCCAAGACGCGTTGCCGGGGCGGGGCAAGGGTATCGGACATGGTCTGCGTCGCGGAGTTCGTCATCGCGACGAGCGCACCGGTGCGGCATTCCAGCAATGGCATGGCTCGCCTGTCCGGCCGTGGCATTCCCGCGCGGCAACCCGCTCGCAGTGACGAATGGAATGGATGGTTGGCGGCGGCATTGGGACAGCCCTTGGTGCGAATGAACATTCACTTGCGTCTTCGCGGCCCATTGTCAAGCACGCAGCATCGCCTGCAACATGCTGCCAGACCTATCGGAGGCCGCGCGATGCCAGACGACGCCGACCTGATTGCCGCCGCGGTGCTGGGCATCACCCTCGACCCCGCCTGGCACGACGCCATACGGTTTCATCTGGAACTCAGCTTGCGCGCGGCCGACCTGGTGGCGGAGTTCCCCCTGCCGGACGGGGCCGATCCGGCGCCGGTGTTCACGGCATGACCGCCTGGATGACGGCCGGCCAGATTACCGCCGGGGTGCTGGACCGCAGCCTCTCGGCGCATGAGGCCGTGACCGACGCCCTGGACCGCATCGGCCGGGCCACGCCCATCAACGCCTTTACGGACGTGCTGACCGAGCGTGCGCTGTCCCTCGCCAAGGCGCTTGACGTGAACGGCCCGCACGGGCCGCTGGCCGGCGTGCCGTTTGCCGTCAAGAACCTGTTCGACGTAGAGGGCCTGCCGACCCGCGCCGGCTCCCTCATCAACCGCGGGGGCGCCCCGGCCACGGCGGACGCCTTCGCCATCCAGCAGCTGGAGCGCGCCGGCGCCGTCCTGGTCGGCACCCTGAACATGGGCGAATACGCCTACGACTTCACCGGCGAAAACGCCCATGACGGCGCCTGCCGCAACCCGCACGACCCCGCGCGGATGACGGGCGGCTCGTCCAGCGGATCGGGCGCCGCAGTTGCCGCGGGGGTGGTGCCGTTCACGCTGGGATCGGACACCAACGGCTCCATCCGCGTGCCGGCGTCGCTGTGCGGAGTGTTTGGGTTGAAGCCGACCTATGGCCGGCTGTCCCGCGCCGGCACGTTCCCATTCGTGTCCAGCCTGGACCACATTGGCCCGCTGGCGCGCACGGTGGGCGACCTGCAGTTGGCCTACGACGCCATGACCGGCCCGGACCCGGCCGACCCCGTCTGCACCGGCCGGCCGGCAGACCCAACCGGCCCCGACGGGATCGAAGGCCTGCGGATCGCCGTCGCCGGCGGGCACTTCATGGCCAATGCGGGGCCGGACGCCCTGGCCGCGCTGGACCGCGTCGCCTCCGCCCTGGGCGCCACGGCGCGGGTCGAGCTGCCCGAAGCCGCCCGTGCCCGCGCCGCGGCCTATGTCGTTACCACGGTAGAGGGCGCGGCGCTACACCTCGAACGGCTGCGGACCCGGCCCGGCGACTTCGACCCAGACGTGCGGGACCGGCTGATCGCCGGCGCGATGGTGCCCGGCGCGTTCTACGTCCGCGCCCAGCGGTTCCGGCGGTGGTATCGGGAGCAGGTGCTGGGCCTGTTTGGACAGTGGGACGCCATTCTCGCCCCAGCCACCCCGTGCAAGGCGCCCCTGATCGGCCAGAAGACGATGGAGCTGTCCGGCGAAACCGTGCCGGTCCGCGCCATGATGGGGGTGCTGACGCAGCCGATCTCGTTCATCGGCCTGCCGGTGGTGGCTGTGCCGGTGCCGCTGCCGGGCCTGCCAATCGGGGTGCAGGTGATCACGGCGCCGTGGCAGGAGGCGACGGCGCTGCGGATCGCGCGGCACCTGGTGGCCGAGCACGTGGTCCGGGCGCCGCGTCCGGACTTGTCAGCGTGAACGCTGCCCTTCTCCCTCTCCCTCCGGGAGAGGGTCGGGGTGAGGGAAAACGTAAGCACTGCTCTGTAGCCAGTGGGAATTGCGCTCCCCTTGTCAGGGTTGGCGCTGGCGGTTTCCCTCACCCCGCCCCTCTCCCGGAGGGAGAGGGAGCAACAGGCCGCGTGCTGCTGGGCCGGGGAGTACTGGCATGACCGGCATCAATCTCCCGGATGTCGTTGCCGAGGTCACCGCGGCCTTTGCCGCCTACGAGGCCGCACTGATTTCCAACGATGTTGCCACCCTCGACGCCCTGTTTTGGGACAGCCCGCATACCATCCGCTACGGCACGGCCGAGGTCCTCCACGGCGCCGGCGAGATCAAGGCTTTCCGGGCCGCCCGTCCAACCGCCGGGCTAGCCCGCACCCTGGATCGCACCGTCATCACCACCTTCGGCCGCGACATGGCCACGGCCAGTACTCTGTTTCGCCGCGCGCCGGGCAAGCTGGGCCGGCAGATGCAGACCTGGGTGCGCCTGCCGGAGGGATGGCGCGTGGTCGCCGCCCATGTCAGCCTGATGGAAGAACCAGCTCCCTCTCCTTGACCCGGCTCGCCGCCGCCAGCACCGCCAGCCCGGCCACTGCCGACACCAGGGAGCCCACGAACACCGCCAGCTTCACCTCGTCGCCCCTCGGCGAGCCGCGGAAGGCGAGGTCGCCGATGAACAGGCTCATGGTGAAGCCGATGCCGCACAGCACGGCGCCGCCATAAAGCTGCGGCAGCGTGACCCCAGCTGGCAGCCGCGCCAACCCCAGCCGCGACGCCGCCATGACGGCGCCGAACACGCCGAGCTGCTTGCCCAGGAACAGTCCCAGCGCTGTGCCGATGGCCAGCCGGTCCATCCAGGCGCCCTGCGGCAGCGTGTCGAACCGCAGCCCGGCATTGGCCAGACCGAACAGCGGCAGGATGCCGTAAGCGACCCATTGGCCCAGCCGGCGCTCCAGCACCTGGGCCGGGGCTTGCGCCTCATTGGGGCGCTGGCGCATCGGAATGACGAAGGCCAGCGCGACGCCGGACAACGTGGCGTGGATGCCGGATCCGAACACCAGCGCCCACAGCGCCGCGCCGCCGAGCAAGTATGGCCACAGCGCCCGCACCCCCGCCCGGTTCAAGCCGAGCAGCCCCAGCCACACCAGCACGGCGCCGCCCAGGTCCCACAAGTTCAGCCCTTGCGTATAGAAGAGCGCGATCACCAGGATGGCGCCGAGGTCGTCAATGATCGCCAGCGCCGTCAGGAACACCTTGAGGCCCACCGGCACCCGCCGCCCCAGCACCGCCAGCACCGCGAGCGCGAAGGCGATGTCCGTCGCCACCGGCACCGCCCAGCCGCGCAGCGCCGTCCCGTCCCCCCAGTTGAGCGCCACCAGGATCAACGCCGGCACGACCATGCCGCCCAGAGCCGCCAGCCCTGGTGCTGCAAGGCGTGCGGGCGACGCAAGCTCGCCCATCGTTATTTCGCGGCGCAGCTCCAGCCCGACCAGCAGGAAGAATACCGCCATCAGGCCGTCGTTGATGATGACGAGCGGCGTTTCATGCAGCACCGGTGCGTGCAGCAGGGCGCGATACAGGCCGCCTGCCGGGGAGTTAGCCCAAACCAGCGCCGCCGCCGCCGAGAGCATCAGCACGGCGCCGCCGGCAGCTTCGCTCCGCAGGAAGCCTTGCAGGGCTGCGAAGCGCAGGCGTGTGGGGAACACCCGTAGGGGCGGCATGGCGTCTCCTGGAATGCGGGGTGGGCAACGCGGACCCGGATGCTGCGTTGCACCAGAACAATAGGAAGCTATGCCCCAACCCTTGCTGGCTCAACGACCGTTGCAACACGACACCGGGAGCCTGGACGGGGGTAAGCCCGCATCTCCTGCCGCCATGTGGCTCGCTGCCATGCGCGCCGGGGATTTCCGATCGGCCTGGGCCGTCAGCGATGCGGTGCTGGCAGGCCGCGACCTGGCAACGCGCGATGACCCGCGCCTGCCTTACCATCTCCGCTGGGTGTGGGACGGGCGGCTGCCAGATGGCAAGCATGTCCTGGTCCGGTGCTACCACGGGCTGGGCGACACCCTGCAGTTCTGCCGTTTCCTGCCGTTGCTGCGCCCACGCGTGGCGTCGTTGACCCTGGAGGTGCAGCCGGAACTGGCCGGCCTGTTGCGGCACCTGCCCGGCCCCGACCGCCTGGTGCCGTTCCGCCCCGACGCCCCGTTGCCCCCGTCGGAGTGCGACATCGAGATCATGGAACTGGCGCACCTGCTGCGCGTGGCGCCGGGTCCAGCGCCATACTTGCAGGCGCACCCCGGCCCGCGCCCCGGGCCGGGGCTGCTGACCGGTGTCTGCTGGCAGGCCAGCGGCTGGGACCCCGGCCGGTCGGTTCCGCTGCCGCTGCTGGCGCCCTTGGCCCAGGTCCCCGGCATACGGCTCGTCAGCCTGCAGCGCGGCCCCAGCGCGGACGATGCCGGCCGGCCCGGCGCGCCGCCGCTGCTGCTGGCCGGGGAGCGCGGGATGGACATGGCCGAGACCGCACGGCTGCTGGCGTCGCTGGACCTGGTGGTCACGGTGGACACAATGATCGCGCATCTCGCCGGCGCACTCGGCCGCCCAGTCTGGGTGCTGCTGCAGGCGGAAGCGGACTGGCGCTGGATGGCTGGACGCGAGGACAGCCCGTGGTATCCCAGCCTGCGCCTGTTCCGCCAGGATGCGGCGGGGGAATGGGGCGGGGTGGCGGGGCGGCTGCACGGCGCCCTTGCCGAGTGGGCGGCGAACGTGGCACGGAAACCCTGACCATTCTCACGGGTTTGAACGAATCACTGCCTGCCCCGCTTAGGAAACCCATTTGCGGATCGTCATCCTCGGCCTGACCATCACCTCGTCCTGGGGCAACGGCCACGCGACGACCTACCGCGGGCTCGTGCGCGGCCTGGCCCGGCGGGGCCACCAAGTTCTGTTTCTGGAGCGGGACAAGCCCTGGTATGCCGACCACCGCGACATGCCGGCGCCGCCCTGGGGCGAGACGCGGCTGTATTCCGGCCTGGACGAGCTGACCGGCCGCTGGTCCGCCGCCATTGCCGCGGCGGACTTGGTGATGGTCGGCTCCTACGTGCCGGACGGCGCCGCCGTGGGCGCGCTGGTGCAGCGCCTCGCCGGCGGGATCGTCGCGTTCTACGACATAGACACCCCGGTGACGCTCGCGGCGCTGGAGGCTTGCAACTGCGACTACCTGACGCCGGAGCTGCTGCGCGGCTTCGACCTCTATCTGTCCTTCACCGGCGGACCGACGCTGCGATACCTGGAGGCGACCTTGGGCGCGCGGGCGGCACGGGCGCTGTATTGCTCGGCTGACCCCGAGGTTTACCGGCCTGACCCGGACACGCAGCCGACGCTGGACCTCGGCTACCTCGGCACCTACAGCCCGGACCGGCAGCCCACGGTGGACGCGCTGCTGTGCCAGCCGGCGCAGGCCTGGCCGGAGGGGCGCTTCGCAGTCGCCGGGCCGCTGTATCCCCCGGAGATCGCCTGGCCTGCGAATGTCGAACGGGTGGAACACCTGGCGCCCGACCGGCACCGCGCCTTCTACGCCGGGCAGCGTTTCACCCTGAACGTGACGCGGGCCGACATGATCGAGCGGGGCTACAGCCCGAGCGTCCGGCTGTTCGAGGCCGCGTGCTGCGGCGTGCCGATCATCAGCGACTGGTGGGCCGGGCTGGACGCCTTCTTCAAGCCGGACGAGGAGATCCTGATCGCGCGGGATGCCGGGGAGGTGCTGAGGGTGCTGCGCTCGATGCCGGAGGCGCGGCGCCGGGAGGTGGCGGAGGCCGCCCGCGCCCGCGTGCTGGGGGCACATACCGGGGACCACCGGGCAGCGGAGCTTGAGGCCTATGCGGCGGAGGCGGCGCAAGGTGCACAAGCCGGCGCCCGCCGGACGGCGCACGCATGAACATCGTCATCTTCGGCCTGTCGGTCAGCTCGTCGTGGGGCAACGGCCATGCGTCCCTTTGGCGCGGGCTGATCGGGGCGCTGCTGGATGCGGGGCACAGGGTCACGTTCTGGGAACGGGACGTGCCCTATTACCGGGAGCACCGGGACCTGCACGCGCTGCCATCCGGCGGCACGCTGGAGCTCTACGCAGAATGGGACGACGCGCTGCCGCGGATGCGCCGGTCGTTGGCCGATGCGGACGTGGGCATGGTCACGTCGTACTGCCCGGACGGCCTTGCCGCCACGGCGCTGGTGCAGGACAGCCGCGCCGTGCGCTGCTTCTACGACCTGGACACCCCGGTGACGCTGGCCCGGCTGGAGGCTGGGGAGGGCGTGGCCTACATCGGGCCGGAAGGTCTGGGCGGGTTCGACCTCGTTCTCAGCTACACCGGCGGCACCGCGCTGGATGCCCTGCGGGACCGGCTTGGCGCGCGCCGGGTCGCGCCGATCTACGGCTCCGTGGATCCGACGCTGCACCATCCCGCACCGCCGCGGGCCGAATACCAGGCCGCACTGTCCTATCTCGGCACCTACGCCGCCGACCGGCAGGCGGCGCTGGAGCGCTTGTTCGTCGAACCTGCCCGCGCCCTGCCCGGCGAGCGTTTCGTGATCGGCGGCGCGCAGTATCCCGACGGGTTCCCCTGGACGCCCAACACCTGGTTCGTCCGCCACCTGCCGCCAGCGGAGCATCCCGCCTTCTACTGCTCGTCCCGCCTGACTCTGAACGTCACCCGGGAGGCGATGGCGCGCATGGGGTGGTGCCCGTCCGGCCGGCTGTTCGAGGCCGCGGCCTGCGGCGTGCCGATCCTGTCCGACGCATGGGCCGGGTTGGACGAGTTTTTCATGCCCGGCGCCGAAATCCTGGTGGCCGACACGACGGCCGAAGCGCTGGATGCGTTGCGCTTGCCGCCAGGCGACCTTGCCGCCATCGCCCGGCGTGCCCGCGAACGCACGCTCGACGAACACAGCGCCGCCCGCCGCGCGGCGCAGATGGTGCAAGCGTTCGAGGACGCCAGCACGCCGGTGTCAGCATGAGGCGGCGGCTGTCCTGCTCCCTCTCCCTCCGGGAGAGGGTCGGGGTGAGGGAAGCCGCAAGGACGGACGCCGGCCATATCCAGGGCGGATTGGGCCTTGATGTGAACGCACAGTCCTCGTGGCCTTTCCCTCACCCCGGCCCTCTCCCGGAGGGAGAGGGAGAAGTAAGCACCTCACTTTCAACGGCATTCCCCTGATGTGGGGCATCATCCCCGCGGCCGGCGCCGGCACCCGCATTCAACCGCTTGCGTTCAGCAAGGAGCTGTTGCCGGTCGGGTCCCGCATGGACGCCGGTGGGATCGAGCGGCCCCGCGCCGTCAGCGAATACCTGATCGAGCGCATGGTGCGCGCCGGCGCCGGCAAGATCTGCTTCGTGATCTCGCCCTGGAAGAGCGACATCCTGCAATACTACGGCGGCCAGGTCGGCGACGTGGACGTGGCCTATGTCTGCCAGGCCGGGGCCGTCGGCCTGTGCGACGCCATCTTCCGCGCCCTGCCGCTGATCCCGCGGGACGAGCCGGTCATCATCGGCCTGCCCGACACCATCTGGTTCCCTGCCGACGCCTTGTGCCGCCTGCCGGACGACCGCCTGTCCTTCTTGCTGTTCCCAGTGGAGCGTCCAGAATTGTTCGACGCCGTGGACCTGGACGGCGACGGCCGCGTGCTGGAAATCCAGGTCAAATCCGCCGGCGCCCGCACCAATTGGATCTGGGGCGCCTTCAAGATGCCCGGCGCCACCCTGCACGGCCTGCACCGCCTATGGCTGGAGCGCGACCGCCGCGACGAGTATATCGGCACCCTGGTAAATGCCTGGCTGCAGGCTGGCGGCGAAGCCTGGGGCGTGCGCGGCGGCAGCAGCTACGTGGATGTCGGCACCCTGAACGGCTACCGCGAGGCCATGCGCCTGCTGGGCGGCCAAGCCGCCGCCCCTGCCCCCCTGCACACGCCTGGCGAAAAGCGCACCGGCCCCGCCTTAAGCAGCACCCTGTTGGAGAAACCTGTTTGATCACCGACGAATGGACCACCGAGCGCATCCAGGAGCGCGCCCGCGCCCTCGGCCCCTGGTTCCACAACATGGAGCTGCGTGGCGTCCGCACCGCGCCGGAGCACTTCCTCGGCGACTACCCGATGGTGAAGTGGCAGCGCTTCCAGGACGCGCTGCCTGCGGACCTCACGGGCAAGACGGTGCTGGATATCGGCTGCAACGCCGGGTTCTACAGCATGGAAATGAAGCGCCGCGGCGCCGCCCGGGTGCTGGGCGTGGACTTCGACGAGGATTACCTGGCGCAGGCCCGCTTCGCCGCCGAGGTCGAGGGGCTGGACATCGAGTTCCGGCAGATGTCAGTCTATGACGTGGGGCAGTTGGGCGAGCGGTTCGACGTCGTGTTCTTCATCGGCGTCCTGTATCACCTGCGGCACCCACTACTGGCGCTGGACCTGATCCACGAGCACGTCGCTGGCGACCTCATGGTGTTCCAGTCCATGCAGCGCGGCTCCAACCAGGTGCTGCCGCTGGCCGGGGATTACGAGTTCTGGGAAACCGGCATCTTCGACGATCCCGGCTATCCCAAGCTGCACTTCATCGAGCACAGCTACTCGCACGACAACACCAACTGGTGGGCGCCGAACCGCGCCTGCTCCGCGGCGATGCTGCGGGCCGCCGGGTTCACCATCGAGAGCAACCCGGAGGACGAGGTTTTTATATGTCGCCGGGCCGGGCAGCCCGATGCGCGTTACGGCGCGGTCTATCCGGCACGGAAGGGACACGAGCCATGATCGAAGCCGCGATGATCTGGAACGAGCCGAACAACAAGTCGCACTGGGATTTCGAGAACGACCCGGGCTGGGCCACCTTCGCCCAGATGACCAAGTTGGCTGGCCAGGCCATTGCCGCCGAAGCGCCGGGCCTGCCGCGCGTCTTGGGCGGCATCAGCCCCATAGACCCCGACTTCATCCGCGTGCTGCAGGGCCACGGTGCCCTGGCGGACCTGGACGCGGTGGCGGTCCACGGCTTCCCGCTGGATTGGAACCATTGGATGCTGGATGAATGGCCGGCCAAGCTGGACAGCATCCGTGCCGTCACCGACCTGCCGCTTTGGGTCAGCGAGGTCGGCATCAGCACCTTCGGCGCCGAGGAGGTGCAGGAGTGGGGCCTGCGCCGCACCGCCGAGCTGCTGATCGGCCAGGCGCCGCGCATCCACTGGTACAGCCTGTATGACCTGCCCGCCGACTGGCCCGCCACCACCCGGCACCGCGAGGCCGAGGGCAGCAGCTACTACCGCCACTTCCACATGGGCCTGCTGGACGAGCACGGGCGCCCCAAGCGTGCCGCCCGCCTGTTCCACGAGTTTACGCCCGAGATCGGCCTCTGCCAGTGGTTCCACTACCAGGACCACCGGCTGGACGACGCGGTGCGGCACATGCGCGACATGGGCGTGACCTACCTGCGGACCGGGCTGAGCTGGGCGGACTGGTATCGCCCGGATTGCGAGGCGTGGTTCGACCGGCAGATGCGGGCGCTGGATGGCTTCAAGGTCACCGCCACCTTCTGCTTCACGCCTGAGGACAAGGGACAGTGGCCGCACTACACCGCCGTCCCCAGGCACCCCGAGGAATTCGCCGAGTTCTGCGCCACCATGATCCGGCGCTACGCCCCCGGCCGCGCGGATGCGGTCCGCCAACCCGCGCACGCCGGGTAGCCCGGCGATGGACGCCGTGCTGCACAGCCTGGCCCGGCGCATCCCCACGGACTGCCACATCGCGCTGGTGGTTGCGCATCCCGACGACGAAATCCTCGCCGCCGGCGCCAGCCTGCACCTGATGACGAACCTGCTGCTGGTGCACGTGACGGATGGCGCGCCGCGCGGGCTGAACGACGCGGCCCGTGCGGGCTTCGACTCGCCCGACGCCTACGCCGCCGCCCGGCAGGCGGAACTGTCGCGGGCGCTGCTGCTGGCGCGTTGCGAGGCAGCGCGGACCGGGCTGGGCGTCCCCGACCAGGATGCCAGCAAGAACATGCCTGCCATCGCCCGCGGCCTGTCCCAGCTGTTCGCGCAGCACGGGACGCAGGTCGTCATCACCCATGCCTATGAGGGTGGCCATCCCGACCACGACGCGACGGCGCTTGCGGTCCATGCTGCGGCGCTGGGTGGGGTGATCGAGTTCGCGGGCTACCGCGCCGGGCCGGACGGCAGCTTCGTCGCGGGCGAGTTCCTGCCGGGGCTACCCGCCACGGACATCATGCTGGACGAAGAGGAACAGGCGCTGAAACGGGCGCTGTTCGACTGCTTCCCGACGCAGGCGGGCATTCTCGCCGAGTTCGGCACCACGCTGGAGCGCTTCCGCCCCGCCCGCCCCGACTTCCGTGAGCCGCCGCATCCCGGCACCTTGAACTACGAGCATTGGGGCTGGGGCATGACCGGCCCCCGCTGGCGTGCCCTCGCCGCCGCAGCCCTGGCAGAGTTGGAACCTCCATGCGCCGCATGACGATTCTGAGCGTCGCCTACTCGCTGGCCCCGGTCGGGCCGGACGCTGTGGGCGGGTCCGAGCAGGTGCTGACGTCGCTAGACCAGGCGCTGGCCGCCGCCGGGCACCGTAACATCGTGGTGGCTTGCAAGGGGTCGGAGGTCGCGGGCGAGCTGGTGTCCTTCCCTGCCCCGCCCACGAGCGGCCGCATTGACGGCCGCTGCCGGGTCGGCAAGCAGCGGGCAATGCGCCGGCTGATCGGCGAGGTGCTGGCGCGGGAGCAGGTTGACCTCGTCCACATGCACGGGCTGGACTTCAACAAGGTGCTACCGCCCCCCGGGGTGCCGGTGCTCGCCACGCTGCACCTGCCTGCCTTCTTCTATCCCTGGGACGCGCTGTGGCCGCAGCGTCCGGACACCTGGACGCATTGCGTGTCCGCCAGCCAGATGCGGGACGCGCCGCCGTCCCACCTGATGCTACCGCCGATCCCAAACGGCGTGCCGGTCGAGGCGCTGGGCGGCCTGCGCCCGCGCAAGTGCAATTATGCCCTGATGCTGGCGCGGGTGTGCCCGGAGAAGGGGCTAAACATGGGCCTCGACGCCGCGCGGCTGGCGGGGTCGCCCATGCTGCTGGCCGGGGCGGTGTTCCCCTATGCCTCGCACCAGGACTACTTTCGAAATGAGGTCGAGCCCCGCTTGAACCGCGAGCGCCGCTACCTTGGACCCGTGGGTTTCGTTCGCAAGCGCCGGCTGCTGGCCGCGGCGCGCTGCCTGCTGATCCCGAGCCAGGTGCCGGAAACCAGCTCGCTCGTGGCGATGGAGGCCGCGGCCTGCGGCACGCCGGTGATCGCCTTCCGCGCCGGCGCCCTACCGGAGGTGGTGGAGGATGGGCGCACCGGCATCCTGGTGGACAGCACGGAGGAGATGGCGGACGCCATCGGCCGGATCGGCGCCATAGACCCGGAGGTGTGCCGTGAGACGGCCCGGCGCCGCTTCACCATCGGGCGGATGGCCGCGGCCTACATGGACCGCTACCAGAGCCTGATCGAGCGGCCGGTGCCGGCGGCTGCCTGAACCGGCCCGCGTGATCACCGTCCTGGACACCGACGCCGCGCTGATTGCGCTGGCACCGGAGTGGGCGGAGCTGTGGGACCGCCTGCCGGGACGCTCGCCCTTCACCGCGCCCGCCTGGCTGCTGCCGTGGTGGCGGCACTTTGGCACGGGAGAGCCGCGGGTCGCCACGCTGCGCCGGGATGGCCGGCTGGCTGCGGTGCTGCCGTTGTATGTCCTGGATAAGCCAGGCGGGCGCAAGCTGCTGCCAATCGGCGCCGGACTGTCCGACTACCAGGATGTGCTGGCGGAGCCGGGGGTGGACCCGTCCCCACTGCTGCATGCTGTGCTGGGGCGGGATGACGGGGTGTCGGTGTGCGACCTGATCGAGGTGCCGCAGGGATCGGCGCTGCACGGCCTGACGGCGCCGCCGGGCTGGGCGATGCGGTGGAGCGGGGGCAGTCCCTGCCCGGTGCTGGCATTGCCGGGGTCGGTCGAGGCGATGGCCGATGCCGTGCCGGCGGGGCAATTGCGGAAGCTGCGGATGAACCGGCACCGGGCGGCGCGCGGCGGCACGGTGGTGCGGGAGCGTGCGGCGGCGGCGACGTTGGCTGCGTTGCAAGCGGAGTTGATACGCCTGCACCAGTCGCGTTGGGTTACGGCCGGAGAACCCGGCGTGCTGGCCGATCCGGCGGTGCTGGGGCTGCATCGGGACGCGGCGCCGGGCCTGCTGGACGCCGGGGCGTTGCGGCTGGAGGTGCTGCTGGCTGGGGGTGAGGTGGTGGCCGCCATCATGGCGCTGCTCGCGCCGGGGTGCATCCTGTTCTACCTGAGCGGCTACGACGCCGCGCACGCCTTCATCAGCCCCGGCACGCTGCTGCTGGGCGCGATGCTGGAAGACGCCGTGCGCGAAGGCCGGACGGAGGCGCATTTCCTGCGGGGCCGGGAGGGCTACAAATACGCCTGGGGCGCCGTGGACCGGATGAACGCGACGTGCAGCTTGTGTCCGATTCCGGCGGAGGAGAGCAACGCCGCATGCTGACGGTCATATGTTCTGAGCGCATCAAACTGACGCCGCTGCCGGCTGGAGGTCCGGTCTTGGCCAACGCCGGGCTGCCCGCCTCCGACGAGGCGACTTTCAGGGCGGACGTTGTGTGAAGGCGCTCCCGCGGCGGCTGCGGCCTCTTGCGCGCAAACCCATGCAGTGGTCATAGAACGCCGCACCAACCTGGGATCATCTGCCATGAGCGACACCTCCACCCCCGCCCTACCCGAACCAGCGCGCCGCTTTGCGATTGCCCGCCCGAAAGTCCCACCTTTCGCGCGCTTCAAGGGCACTTCGGCCTGGCGGAAGGATCACAGGCGCGCACGCGAATACGCCCGGTTCCGCGCCGCGGAGAAGCAGATGAACCACAGCGCGGCAACGACAAACCCCTGATCTCGTCGAGGCGACCGCTTTCGCCGTCTGCGGGCGGCTCGGCGGTCGCCTCGAATGCGCCTGTTCCAGGTTAGGTTCGGGCGAGAGCAGGCGCCTGGCATCAACCTTGGCCTGGTGTCGGCATCGCGGCTAATTGCGCCGTGGCTTACTGGAGCGCTTCTACGCACTAAACGCGTGGTCGTCCGCAACGCAAGTCGCTGGGGTCCAGGATGCCGCGCACGGCGTAGTTGCTGGAAGTGGACCTTGCGAACCCATGGCTCCTGCTTGGTGACGCCCGGCTTCTCCGCCAATCGGTTCGTATGCCGCGGCATGATGTAGGATGCTGCCGCGCCAAATGCTGCTTGCGATGACGGCGGGCGGCATCGCAAGCAGCATGGAAAGAAAGTAACTCCGATGTCGGTTGTGGACCGTCAAAACATCTCAAGCAGGCGTCACGAGGTTTTTTCTGCCGTGCCTTTCCACTTGACCGCCAGCTTCCGTCCAATTACCTGCAATTCTACGGAAAGAGGATGCTTTAAGCGGATCAGCAGGATCAGCCACATGATCACGCCCAAGAAGACTGCTCCAGCGATCAGCGCCGGCGGCGTCATGTGCGACCAATCTTCAGCAAGCATCAAGACGAAGGACGGCAGCACCGCTGCGAGCGTCAACGCGCCGCCTGTCAGGTAGGCTCTCTTTAGCTCCCCGGGCAGAGTTTCCGCCATTTTGGCCATGTGCGGCTGATACAACGCCAAACCAAGCAGCGCTTCGGCGATGCGGCCAACGGCGGCTGCCGAGATGCTGAACAGGCAGCCGATGGTGAAGGTCGCCACGCCCGCGACGGCGCGGATGGCCTCATACCGCGCCTGCTTCGCGGTCTCGTTGCGTAACACGAACAGCTCCCAGTTCATGCCGTAGAAAATGACGACGAACTGGGCGATCAGCAGCAGCGAAAGCGGTTGCGCCGCGCCGAGCCAGCGCTCCCCATACAAAATGTAAACCGCCGGACGGGACAGGATTGCCAGGCCAATCAGGAGTGGCCAGATCAGCGCCGTGATCATCTCGAACCCGCGCAGGAATGCGTCGCGGAGCACCCCGCGCTCGCGGAAGTCCGTGGAAAGCTGCACGAACAGCACCCGCGTGATGCCGCCATAGATGTTTTCGAAGATTTGGCTGGAAACATTCGTTGCACGTGAATAGAGGCCGAGGGCCGCAAGGCCCAGCATGTTGCCAAGGACGATTTCGGACAGCCGCGCGGCCAGGCTGTTTACCCCGTTGATGGACATGATGTTCAGCCCGAAGGCGGCCATGGCGCGCCCTTCCGACAGCGACAGGCGGAACCCGGCGTGCTTGCCTGCCACCACGTTCATGCAGACGGCGCTGAACACGGCGGAGATCAGGTTGCTGTAAGCCAGGCTCATGTAGACGAAACCGTTCAGGGCCAGGCTGATTACCGTGACCATGGCGACAAGGCCCCTGGCAAGGTTGATCAACGAGAGCACCCGGAAATTCATCTCCCGCTGGAGCATGGTTGCTGGTCGGAACTCAAAGATTCCGATCAAGGGACTGAAGGCAAGAGGAGCCAGAACCTGCGCCACCGGCAGGTTATCGAACTGGAACCGCTCGACGGCGCTGGCCGTGAGGATGATCGCCGCCATGCCGATGGCAAGAAGGGCGTTGAGTGTAAAGGCCGAGTTCAGCGTGGACGCCTGAAGCTCCGTGGCCCGTATGACATAGGTTCCGACACCGAAAGCGCTCAAGGTGTTAAGCACGGCGATGATGGCCATGGCGATGGCGAAAACACCCATGTCGTGCGGGGTGAGCAGCCGCGCCACCAGGATTGAGCCACCGAACGAGATCACGAACGATAGGATCTGCCCGGACACCGACCAGGATATCGCCTTGCCAACATTCATGGGCATCAGCCTCTTGCGGTTCTATGGGCCGAAGTACGATCAGCCAGGAAGTTCAACTTCACAGGCGCAAGTCCATCAGGTACAAAGCGCCAGCGTCTCGAAAACCGGGATGGATGCTCAGGGATACGGATGGAAGCCGCATGACTGCGCGAGACCAAACAGCGTTGACGTCAGCAGAGCGCCTTCATTCGAGGGCACAACTGGATGAGGGCATGTCTCCTGTGCCATGCTGGACAATTTTCATGCTTCCATGATGCGCTTACGAGGATACCGGGGCCTGCGCCCTGAGTCCGCATGGTCCACGATTGATTCTCTGCCGCGTGTTGGCTAAGGCGGGCTGGTACACGGTCCCATTCAGGCGCACAAGCCGGGCGCGTCGGCGCTGCTCCGCCGGCACTAAGCGCCGAGCACGGCACTTAGGCGCCCGATCGAGTCCTCCCATGTGAACCTTTGGACAAATGCCTCCCCTGCCCTCGCCAGCCTGAGACGGAGGGCGTCATCCTCGATCAACCTGCCGACAGCATCGGCGAGCTGCTTTGGCTCACGAGACGGGACAACCATGGCAGTTTCACCATCGAAGGCGTAGTCGCGGCAGCCGCCGTTGGCGGCCGTGACGAGCGCGGCCCCGCACGCCATGGCCTCGACGCCGGGCAGCCCCCATCCCTCGAAATGGGAGGGGAACATGAAGATGGACTGATCATTGTAGAACTGGCGCAGCCTGCGCTGGGATGGATAGTCCACCCATTCGATCCAGTCCGGCATGGCAACGCGGCGGCTGCCGAATGTTGTCACGCGGAGCTTGTCGCCGAAACGTGCCCGCAACAGGGTGGCGGCTTCTACGGCGTCTGCAGCTCCCTTGAGCGTCTCCGTGCGCGTAGGGAACCCTAGGGTAAGCCGATCCCGCTGTTCCGGCGGCACGTCTGTTCCGAACTCAGTGAAGTCGAGGCCACAGGGAACCTGAGCGAGAGGCTCGCCGCCGCAGCGTCGTATGGTTTCGGCAACCACGCTGGACGTCGCAACCATGCCGAACGACAACCGATATGTGCGCTCAATGCGCTGGCGCGTGGTAGGGTCCGCCGTCATCAGATACTCGTGGTCGTAAACAATGTAAAACTTCCGGCCGCAATGGGGTGGGGCGTCCGCAAGCGCCTCAGCAGTGTGCCATGACGTGGCGATCAGCAGGTCGGCCCTTGGAAGCAAGCCGGCGCCCAGGTTGCGGAGCAGCCGGAGCTTGACCCGACTGTCGCGTGGAAACCACGGAACCAGCGGGCGGTTCTTGAGCCGCAGCCGCAACGCCCAGAGCGGCGCCTTGAGACGTGACTCAACCCCGCTCACACGTTCCTCTACCCGCCTTGGAAACACCACGGTGACATCGTGGCCCCTGCGGGAGAGCAAGTCGGCGTACTTGTAATGTACGTGGAAGCCGCCAGTGGGCCAATTCAAATAAACTGGCAGCGCGATTACGATCTTCATTGATTGGGCGGTCGTTGACCGCGGGCGCCATTTTCGGCCAAGAACGCTGCATCGGGCATTTGATGGCACCTCCTATCTCTGCATGGCTGGCGGGCACAACGCCGATGGAAGCCAGATACCAGAGACACACCACGGCTGGTGGAACCACACCAGCATCAAGATGCCAGAATCCGGCTTGGTAACGTTCACGGCAATGCGCGGCAAGTTCGGTCGAAGTATTGCTGCCTGTGCGTGTCACGGAGCTTCCTGGACGGGTTGACGACAGGCATTTGACGACACGGACGGACAACGGATCTTCCTTTGATCCAGCACAACTTATCCCGCGTCGGGGTCCCTGTCCGCCCCGAGCCGCACAGCCTACGGCACCGCCGAACCAGGCTGAGCAACAGGCATGATGCATGCCCGACACACGCAGCCAATGCCGACCCTCCTAAAGTTGGCATAGCGAGTGATGGCCCGGAGGCCGTGCCCAGGCAGCATGCGCATCCACGTCTCAATACGAGCGACGAGCGCAGAGGCCCGTGGGCGTGGCCCACAATGGCTGGTCCAGCCGTGTCAGCCACCCCCAAACCCAGGTTAGCGATCGAGACCGCACCCCGCCGCACGCCGGGCTCACGCAGGAACGGGCCGCCGAGGGCGCTCAGGCCCGACAATCGCCAGGGACAACGCCGCGGCCAGGATAGCGTTGACAATGAAGGCGCTCGCCAGGATGTGACAACCGAGGTCCGGCTCACGGATGATGAACGGCATCAGCCCCAAGGCCTGCGGGATGCCGAGGATGCAGATGGCGGCAGCGCCGGCCGTGTAGCCGCCCATATCATATGGCGTCAGCGACCGGGCCAGCAGGATGGCGCCGCTAAACTGCAACACAAAGACGCCGCCTTGCGACATCATTATTCAGGCAAGCGAGCGGCGCACGGACATTGATGGTCCTTGGAACTGGAACGTCAGAAGGGCGACCCAGTCCTTAGCTTGCAGTCTTATCACCTGCCATCCGAGCCTTACCAGGAACAAGGAGGCGCTGCAATAGAATCCCAAAAGCGATGTCTTTGACCAGCACTTCTTGGCGAAGACCAAAGCCACCGTCAGAGGTGTAGGCACCCTCGCGATAGAGCTGAGTCACCAGGCGCGCGCGGTCCCACACCGACATTTTCCCGTAAAGCCGAGCCCGAAGCCTAAGCCGGTCCGACAGCCGTCGACAGGCACGCTCGCCTGCGATGGCTCGATCAAGCCAAACTCCATTTAGCCGAGCCTGGCTTTCGGCTAAAAGATCCGCCCGTGCCCCTGCTATATGCGCTAATTGGGCGTAACGCAGCCCATTGTTGATACGCCAGCGCATATGATATTCTAGTTTTGCACTCAGTGTTTTGTCCGGCGAGCCGAACGTGTTGCTGGTGTGTTGCCGATAATCCGTAAGCCGTAAGTCCGAGTAGGCGATCACGCCGAACACTGATGCAAGGAAGAATAACCACTGGTCGTGGCCCATGGGATGCTGGGGCTCGTTGCTATCGATGGAGCTCGCCCATAGGTCGGAGAAGATCAGCAGCTTGCGGTGGCACACCATAGAAAAGCCGTACGGACTGAATAGCGAATGTGCCGATAGCGGCGCGTTGTATGCGGGCAATCCATAAATGTCAGCTGGACCGATCCGAGCGCCGGTATGTTCGATTAGCCATGCATTATGAAAGAACAGCAGAGTATCCGGGTCGTCGAACGCCGCTGCAGCGACCGCCAGCTTACTAGGATCCCAGACATCATCCTGATCACATAGCGCCACCAGCTCCGATTGGCACAGCGACAGCGCCCGCATGAAGTTCGCCCGATAGCCAAGCCGTGTTGTGTTGCGATGGATGTAAACTGGAAAATGTGCCGTCTTTGCGAATCGCTCCAAGCAACCGATGGTTCCATCCGTTGAGTTATCGTCGGTCACGACCAATTCGGCGGGCAAGTGGCTTTGGCAAGCAATGCTTTCGAGTTGCTTCTGAATAAAAGCCTCGCCGTTATAGGTGGCGAGGGCAACCGAGATAGATTTCACTGTGCCCTCATTGTGTCAGAGACCAAGAACCACAAACGGTCGTTCGGATTTGTTAAACACTAAGCAAACCTCTGGAAGTTTGCGCACACATGAAAAGCTAAGCAGGCTTGCGCGGCCTGGCTCCGCCAAATTCCATGTGTGTGACAGGCCGCGCAAGTCTGCTTAGGCCGGGCTGCTGGTCGAAATCGGCTCTTGGTCTTCATCAAAGCCCTTCGCTCGTCAACCAGTCCGGACATTTTACGGAACGCGTCCACGAGGCTGTCACGGCGATTGCGCGGTCCGCTGACCTTTGATGCGCCGCCAGCCTGCCTTGGCGCCTCGCTTTAAGACCTCATTCAGAATGAGCTGCAGCGCCGCTCGATCGAGCGCCAGGATCCGGAGAGCATTACGATGGTCGGCAGCTCGCACGGCGTCCTTGAAGCTCCAGTAATAAAGGTCCGACGCGACGAACTTCCAATACGTCCTAATGGCACTAAAAAGACGTTCGTCGCTGGTGGCAATGGGATCGCGCAGTGTCGCTCGCAGCTTCGCCACCATCTGACGCCGGTCTTCGCGCGATACGATTTCAGTCAGAGATCCAGCGCTAACCAAATAAAGGTACATCGGCTCTGGAGTCAAATACCATGTTCCTTTGGCTAGAAATAATTCGACGTAGAAGAGGAAGTCCTCGCCGTTTCGGCAGCGTTCGTTATAGCTGATAGAATTCGCCTCGATAAACTCCCGTTTAAACATCGGATGCATAAAGACATAGCTGATGCGCTTTGGCTTGTTCCAGTTTTGATGGCAACTCTCCATGAACTCGGCAAACATGAGTTGCCGAGGCGCCGCCAGCGTGGTCTCCGGGATCATCAGCCTTCCGGCGTCATCAGCGCCCGTGCAGAACAAAAGATTGTCGGCAACGATCTCAGCACCTGATGTCCGAGCCAATGTGAGCAGAGCTTCAAGGCGGTTCGGATGAAATCGGTCATCGGCGTCAAGCAACGCAATCCACTCGCCTCGCGCCAATCTCAAGCCGCAGTTGCGGCTCGCCGCCGGACCAGAGTTTTTCTCCATCCGCGCGTAGCGGACCCGGCGGTCCGCGCCGGATAACTCCTGCACAATGGCAGCCGTGCCGTCCGTAGACGCATCATCGACAACAATAATTTCAAGATTAGGCATGGTTTGCGCCTGTGCCGATCGGATCGCCGAACCGATGTAGCTCTGTGCATTATAGGCAGGTATGACAATGGAAACGCTGGGCGCATCCCCGTCGGACAAGCTGCTACTCATGCGATGCTAGTGTTCCTGACGAGGCGGGCTTCGTGCCTGCCTGCCCACAAGGCGATATAAACATGGCTAAATAGCTCTATTCTACGCGCCCGTCGCACTGGCAGGCAATGCCGCCGCGCAACACGTAGCAAAGAGCATTGGCGATCTCTCATACCGACCAAACCTGTCTAAGATCGCACTTGGCTTAGGCAAGCGGGAAATGGTGCATGATTGCTCATGCGTTACTGGTCGAGTAGCTACCATAGCGCGACCTAGGACGGCGATATCGCCTAACGGTGGTCCAGGTCCACGTCGAAGTATCGTTCATGGTTCTTATACCAGTCAAATCATAATTCGCTTCGGCCGTCCAGCCCATCCCATCGGCTAACCCGGCAGCAAGTGGCGTGAGCGCATGGTCCTAATCGCCTTCTGGCTGAACGACCTCACCAATGTCGAGACATAGGCGTCGGCGGGCAGACGTCGCAGCTTACGATGGAACAGGCTGTTGACGTTCATGTAGCCGACAAGCCCGACTTTATACTTCAACAGGCTGCTGATGTAGCGTTCCTGATCGAGTACGGGGTGAACCACCGGGCTGTCCGCCAGGACGGAAAGGTCATGCTCCACGAACGGCGGCCAGGTGTCATAGGCTTCGGTGCCGATATAATGCGAAAGCTCAACGCTCTTGAAGCCGCCCCGTCCCATTTCGGTCGCGATGAAGCCCTCGCAAAACGGCCAGTTCTTGATGGTGGAGTCCCGAAGCTCCCCGGCCATCTGCAACCTGCGAGCCGCCAGAGCCTGCAGCGCCCGGCGCGAGAACAGCGACAGGCAAATCAACTTATACTGGATATCGGCCGAGTCGTAGATGCCTTCGCAGGTGAACAGCCAGGCCCACTCGTGCACAGGCTCGCCCTTGGTCAGCCCGACGAAGTCCGCATCCTCGGCAGACGCATGACCGACAAGGTCGTCAACGTCGGTGTTCAGCCAGACGTCATACTCAAGTTGCAGGTAGTAGTCGTAGGACCCATACCGCGACAAGAAGTAGTAAAGCGGGTAGTCCCCGTTGAACCAAAGCAGGTTGCCAGTACCCGCACGCGGCAGCCCCATGTCGAGCACATCCTGCTCCGTCAGCCGCACAACCCGGTCATGATTAATGCCCTCGACCCGGCCACTGGTTTCATCCACCAAGACAAAAACGTGGCCCGTGCCGACGCGGGACAGCAAGCGGTCAAACTGGCGCTGGGCGAAATCATCCCAGAAGTGCGTCCTGAAGATCACGGCATAATGTGGCGCCTCGGCACTCTCTGCTCGTTCAGCCATCATCACACCCTGCCGCTGCCCGGCACCCCTCGCGGTAATTCATAACGGAAATATGGTGCAGTGCGCAATGACAAGTGGGAGAGCCTGCGGGGCGGTAGGGTGGGCGGCCACGTTCAGGGCTGGACTGCCGGCGGCAATGGCGGCCCCAGGTCGCGGGACCATTTACCGCTGCCCCGGATAGCGTGACCTGCTATGTCCACCCTTGCCCGAATGACCTGTAAGCCGAGAGCCGAACCATGACCGTGACCACCCCCACCTTCGCAACCTTCTGGGCCGGCCGGACCGTCTCGGCATTCGAGGCCGCCTGCATCACCTCATTCCTGGCGCACGGCTACGATTATACGGTGTACAGCTACGACACGATGGACAACCTGCCGGAGGGCGTCCGCCTGCGCGACGCCCGTGAGATCACCGACGAGCCGAATGTCCGGCGCTTCCTCATCCATGGCCACCCCAGCCTCAGCCACTTCTCCGACCTGTTCCGCTATGAGCTGTTCAAGCGGACCGACCATATCTGGGTTGACACCGACATGCTGCTGCTGCGGCCGCTCGACCTGCCATCCTACAGCGAGCTGATCGCGAAGGAGGACGCCAGCATGGTGTGCGGCGCCATCATGCGGCTGGACCGGCATCATCCCAAGCTCGGTGCGCTGATCGCCCGCACTGAGGCTCTACGGGACCAGGACCTGGTCTGGGGCGCTACCGGCCCGCGCCTGCTGACCGCCGTGCTTGACCGGCAGACCATCATGCAGAAGGCATACGACCCCAAGTACTTCTTCCCGGTGCACTACAACGAGTCCTGGAAGCTGTTCCTGCCGGAGTATCGCGACGAGTGCGTGGAGCTATGCAAGTCCGCCTTCACCACGCACCTCTGGAACGACCGGGTCATGAAGATCGGCGTCTGGAAACGGTTCTGCCCGCCAACCGGGTCATTCCTGGAAACCCAGTTCCGGGCAGATGGCACGCTGCACTTCTTCGACGACGTTTACCCGGAAGCGGTGATGCAGAGCATGGTCGAGAACTGGCGCATCCGCTGCGAAGGCGGCGCCACCGGCCTGGGCCAGTGGATGCGCCAGGCGGTCCCCAGCGCCCAGATGACGTTCCGTCGTCGTTTCAACCTGGCGACGTCATGACCGGCATGCGCTGGGACGCGCTGCCCTACGCCGCCGTCAGCTCGCGGTCAAACGCCTTCAACGCGGCGCCGATCGCCTGGTGCATGTCGAGATAGCGATACGTGCCGAGACGGCCGCCGAACACCACGTTCCGTTCCTGGGCGGCCAGTGCGGCGTAACGGTCGTAGGTCGCCTTGTCATTCGGCGTGTTGACCGGGTAGTACGGCTCGTCTTCCTGGGTGGCGAACCGCGAGAATTCCTTCATCACCAGGGTCCGGCCTTTCAGGTTGGTCCGCTCGGGGTGCAGGTGCTTAAACTCGTGGATGCGGGTGAACGGGGTGTCCAGCCCAGGGTAGTTCACCACGGAGGCGCCCTGGTAGTCGTCCACGTCGTGCCGCTCGATCTCGAAGTCCAACGTGCGCCACGCCAGGGGGCCGTAGCAGTACTCGAAGTAGCGGTCCACGGCGCCGGTATAGATGACGATTGCATCCGGCCGTAGCTGGTCCCGCACCTCGAAGAAGTCGCAGCCCGTCACCGTCTTGATCTTATCGTTAGCGAACATGCGGTCGAAGATGGCGTGATAGCCGTCAACCGGCAGGCCCTCGTAGATGTCGTTGAAGTAGAAGTCGTTGAAGTTGAAGCGCACGGGAAGCCGGCTGATAACCTCGGCCGGCAGCAGCTTGGGGTCGGTTTCCCACTGCTTGGCGGTATATCCCTGGATGAAGGCCTCATACAGCTCGCGCCCGATCAGCGAAATCGCCTTCTCCTCGAAGTTCGCCGGGTTCGGATAAGGCTCGGCAGCGGCCTTGGCCTTGATGAAGGCGCCGGCCTCCTGCGGCTTCAGGTCCACGCCGAAGAAGCTGTTCAGCGTCATTAGGTTGATCGGCATCGTGAACGTGCGGTCGTTGTAGCGCGTGAACACGCGGTGCCGGTAGTTGGTGAACCGGGTAAACTTGTTGATGTAGGACCACACCTCCTCGCTTGAGGTGTGGAACAGGTGCGAGCCGTAGCGGTGATACTCGATCCCGGTCTGCGGGTCCGTCTCGGAGTAGGAGTTGCCGCCGAGGTGCTCGCGCTTCTCCAGCACCACCACGGGCTCATTCAGCACGTTGGCGATACGCTCCGCCAGCACGGCGCCGAAAAAGCCGCTGCCGACGACAACGTGGCGGTAGTCAGACAATCCAATCATCGCGGCGCTACTCCAAACGTTCTAAATACGCAGTGTTATTGTGCAGGTGCACAATGCAAGATGTGCAGCCTTGCCGGCTAGTCCAGGGGTTTGACCCCTTGCAGCAGCTTTGCCTTGAAACTGCCGCCTCTGGTGCGACGGATGTCGTAGGCCGTAGTCTTGCCGGGTCCTGCCAGGTGGACGGCGCCGATGGTGCGGTATGGAGGGTAGGGCTCACACAGAGTGCCCTCCGCGTCGTTCCACATCGGCACGCCCCGGTCGCAAATCCAGTTGTAGCGCGGTGGCAGGACGGTGGTCTCCACCACAGGCCGCTTCAGCACGCCACCGTGAACGAGCCGGTTGAGGGAGAACTGGTCGTGCGGTTTGAACATCCCGGTGCGATCCCAGGCGGCCTGGTAGTGTTGCACCCACAAGTCCCAATGCTGACTATCCCGGCGCATCGCGAACAGCCCGGCGTTCAGGTGCGGCCGGGATAGCAGCCACGCCCCATCCAGCGGCCCGTAGCCCAGCATGAAATGCTTGGCGAACCAGGCCAGCAGCCAGGCCTGGAACGTATAGCCGCGCTCCCGCTCGTGGGCGATTGCCATGCCGGTTTCCAGCGCGCCCTGCCGGTAGGCGTCAATCACCCACCAGCCTTGCAGCCAGATATCGGCATCAACCCAAATGTAGATGTCGCGCCCGGGAAAGTAGTCGCGCAGGAAGGGCCGGGCGACAAAGGCGCGCTCATAAGGCTTGAGGCGGCTGTCCGGCACGCCAAGGTGGGTTGTCGGCTCCGCCAGCACCACGTTGTGGCCAGTGAGCCAAGCGCGATCTGCATCGGTCTGTCCTACGTCCAGGCAACCGATCTCCGCGTCCTGCCGCTGGGGAAAGGCTTCCAGGGAGCGGATCAGGCCCTGCAACGTCGGCATTATCTTGCTGTCGCCCGCGGTAACGATGATGGTCCGGAGACTGCCCTCAGCCATGGGAGCCGGGCGCTGCGGCGCGCGCCCGGTTGCGGCCCGCAGCGCGCGCCAGGCGGCCGGCAACCCGGCGGACGAGCAACGGCCAGGTGCCGGGGTGGGCGGCGATGATGGCGAAGGCCCGCCTACGGCTGCCGGTGTCGGCAAGGACGCGCTGGGCGTCCAAGTAGTGCACCATAACCCAGTATTCCCGCTCCCGCTGGCTCAGCAGCGCGGTCAGCTCCGGCAGGTTCTTGCCTTTCAGCTTGCCCTGGAAGTGGTGGTTGGTCTCCAGGGCGTTGCGGTAGTCGTAGCGCCAGGCGCCGCTGCCGGTGCCGGTCCAGCGGCGGGCGGTCGGGCTGAACGGCAGGGTCCATTCGTATAACGGCTCGTGCACCAGCCAGCCGCGCCCTCCCACGGCGAAGAACTCCATCATGAAGTAGAAGTCCTCGGCCAGCTTGGCGCCGGGATAGTAAGCGAGGCCGGTGCGGCGCAGGAAATCCAGGCGCACCATGGTTTTCAGGATGCCGAAGTCGAACGTGGCGCCCGGGTCCGAGTGCGCGATGAAGTCGGCGACCCCCACCACCCTGCCCGCTCCCGGCGCCGCGAAGGCGATGCGGACCACCTCGCCGGTCGCGTCGTCGGAGTGCAGCTGGTTGTCGGCGACAAGCTCCACGCCGTGCGCCTCGCCCGCTTCCACCAGGGTTGCGAGGCGGGCCGGCAGGTAACGGTCGTCTGCGTCCAGCACCGCGATCCAGTCGCCGCGTGCAATGGTGGCAGCGTGGTTCATCGCCCGGGCCTTGCCGGCGTTCTGCGGCAGGGCGATGACGACGACGCGCTCGTCCTCGGCCGCCATGGCCTGGGCGATGACAAGGCTGCCATCGGTGGAGCCGTCGTCAATGACCAGCAGCTCGAAGGCCGAAAAGGTCTGGTCGAGCACGGAGCGGACGGCGCGCTCGAGCGTTGCTGCGCTGTTAAACACCGGCAAGGCGACAGTGACTCGGGGCGCTATGGCAGTCACGCGGACGTCCCCGCTTGGCCCATTGGGCGCAGCCGGCCCGGCCCTGCATGGGGGAACCGCCTCGGACCGGCAACGCGCGTTTTGGCCTGGAACATGCGCAGTGAATGGCCCAGGACCCCGGCTGGCGCAAGGCAGCCACCGGCAACCGCCGGCAGGTGCTGCTGGCCGGCGTTGCTGGATCGGCTTCGCCGCATTGCTGCGGACGGCTGGCTCATAGCCGGCTTGCCCCTTCACGTACCCTTCGGTTCCTCCTGAAGCCTCGCCCACATGTCCTGAACCGCCTGGGTGACCTGCCCGCTTGTGATCGCGTGCAGGCACTTCAGGCCGATGGGGCAGGGTTCGCGCAGCCAGCATGGCGAGCACGGAAGCGGCGTGTAAAACTCGACGTTCCCGGCGTAGTGCGTGTTGACCGGGTGCTCGAAGCCGCCGATGACCACGACGGATGGGACGCGGACGGCCGCAGCTATGTGCATCGGGCCGGACACCGGCCCCACATAGATGTCCGCCGCAGCGATGGCGGCGACAAGCTCTTTGATGGTAGTGCTGTCCCGCAGGTCCAGGTGGCTGTCAGCAAGGGCGCTCCCGTCGGCGCCGTCCCGGTTGCCGACCTCGATCACCGTCCCGAACCGGCAAACGTTGCCGATCAGCTCCGTCCAAGACCGGTCCGGCCAGTCCTTGTTCGGCGTGAAGCGGCTCGCACGCCGGGTGGCGACGACCCAGGGGCGCGGCAGGTCCTTCCAGGCGCTGGCGTAGCGCGCGACGATGTCCTGGTCCACTACGCAGTCCGGCTGGGTGTCCGTCACGCGGACCCCCAGCTTGTCACCGATCAGCCTTGTGATGTGGACCGGCGACGGTACGATGTGGGTGTATTCGATGAACAGCGCCCCCTCCGGCATGGCGGAGTAAGGGTGGACCTCGTCAATGTAGGGAAGACCCTGCACCAGGTCCGTGAACTTCGTGTAGAAGTTGATGCGGCCATTCGGGTTCACCCGCTTCAGCTCGCGCAAGGCAGGGGTGAACATCAGCACATCCCCGATCCCGGCATCGCGGGCAATGTGCATCACGGGCTGGTGCGCCGGGCTGCTGAACGGAACGGGATACAGGACCGTCCGCGCCAGGATGCCGGACCGTGTCAGGACCTGGCGCCGGAGCGTGGCACGCAGCTTGCCTTTGATGAGGGGGAGCTTCATCTCGCCTCTTAATTCAGTGCCGGGCTTGGGCCTGGTGCTATCGGCTGAGATTGGAAGCAGGTCATTGCGAGCCGCGCAGCCGCGTGGCTATTCAGGACCATATGGAGAGGTTTATCGGCCCCTGGATTGCCACGCCGTAAGGACGGTCCGCATTGATGGGTGCTTGCGTAGGCCCCGATCACCGGATGCAGCCGTTGGCAAAATCGGGAGCTGGCCGAAACGGCGGCCATTCCGGTCCAGGTCCGGCCAGCCGTACCGCCGGCACGCCACAATAGTCCGGCATCCCGCGCCAATTACGCATTTAGCTCGCCGCCCAATCCGCGACGCGGCGCTTAATCGCCGGCACGACCCGGAGATGCAGCGGCTTCTTTGGGTCCGGCAAGGCGAAGCGGGTCGGCAAGGCCCCGAACTCCTCAGGATACGGCGCGGGGTCCGAGGCCGGGAACAGGAAAGGCTCGCCCATCATGTGCAGCCACAGACGCTCCAGGATGTAGCCATAGGCCTTATGGCCGTTCGCGGCCTCAAGCGCGAGCTCCAGGCTCCGGCGCGGCATCTGCTTGAGCCGCTCCTGCCGCACGGCGAAACAAGCGCCATAGGAGTAGCGGCCAACGAGGTGACGCTCTGCCTCCTCCGCCAGTCCGGCCCATTCGCATCGCCGCAGGAAGTGGCTTGCGATGTTGACCCCCTCCGGCAAGCCATGGAGGTGCAGGTACCAACTCCCCATCGTTCTCGCGCCGGGGTCGAAGAATTGCAGCGGCCCCCAGTTTGCCAAGGAGAACACTTCGGGCCGCACGCGCGCGTTACCGATAAAGCCGCTCGTTTCGCGGGATAGGATGCTTTTTGGCGGCAATTCCTTGGACGCGATCCAGCGCCAGGCCAGCGGCTGGATATCCTTCCATTGGCGCCATTGACCGAGCAGTGCGATGATGTCCGGGCTGTGTTCGAACGGGTCGCCCTGCAGGAACACGGTGAAGCCGTCCCCGAACTCGGTCTTGTTCAGGATGTGGCGGAGCACGGTGTCCGACTCGCGACCGCTGTTGGCAAGCGCGATGATCTGGTCGGCCCGTTTAAGGGCAGGCGCGGACGTGATCTCCATGCCTTTGTTGTAGATAGTGACATCGAAATCGCCGGGTATATCGCCCACCCAGTCCAGGTTTTCCGAATAGCGGGCGATCACAACCTCGCTTCTCATGTGCCTCACCCCTACTCGCTCCCTCGCCGCCAAGCAGGCTGGCAACAGGAAAACATCTGCGTTCGGAAGACGAACGAACCCAAATCCGGACCCTATACCCCCCACCGGGCAGCTAGCCAAGACGCGTATGCTGCAACGCACAAAAAGGTGCTATGCGTGTCCGGCACCGGCTCAATAATAAACCGGGTAGCCGCAGCCGCTAGGCCGTCCTCCGTCCGGGTCGCCTAGACGGTATCCGGAACAGGCCAGCGCAGCCGCGCATTGATCCCTACAGCAACGCCCATTACAGCGGCAGGTTCATCCCATCCACCCGGCCGCCGCCGTCCCACAGCACAACCACGCTGCGCGAGGCCGGCGCCAGCTCGATCCGCTGCAACAGGTCCAGCGGCGTGCCCAGCAGGTGCGCCAGCACCGCCTTCAGCACGTCGGAGTGCCCGACCAGCACCGCTTCCCCATCCGGCACCGCCTCCCTTACCCGGGCAACGGCGGCCAGCGCCCGGGCCTGGGCGGCGGCCATCGTCTCCCCCCCGGGTGTCGGTGCCAGGCTGCGGCAGCGGTTCCATGCGTTCCAGGCGGGGTCGGCGGCAAGGGCGCCGAACGTCTTGCCCGTCCAGGCGCCAAAATCTATCTCGTCCAGCCCGGCGTCCGTCAGCACCGGCAGCCCGTGCCGGGCGGCGATGGGCGCCGCGGTGTCGTGGGCACGCTGCAACGGGCTGGACAGCACGGCGCGGACTGGCCGGGCAGCCAGCGCGTCAGCCAGGGCGGCAGCCTGCGCCACTCCCTCGGCGTTCAGTGTAACGCCGGGCATCCGTCCCGCGAGGACCCGGCCCAGCAGGCCATGCGCCGCGTGGCGTACCAGGTGCAGCGTGGTGGCCAACAGTCAGGCCGGGATGGCGGACTCGGCGAACACGTCGTCCAGCCGCGGGTCCCACAGCTTCACGCCGCCGGTAATGCCGGCGTCGTTGGACACGGTCCGCACGTCGGACGGCAGCTCGAAGTCCACCAGCTCGGCGTCGCCACCGCCGATATAGAGCATGTCGAAGTTGATCATCGTCCGCAGTTGGTCCAGCACACGCTGCACCCGGCGGCGCCACCGCTTGCGCCCGACCTTCCGCGCCGCCGCAACGCCGAGATACTCGTCATAGGTCATGCCCTTATGTGCGATGTGCTGCCCCATCTCCAGGTGCGGCGCCAGGCGGCCGTCGTCATACAGCGCAAAGCCGAAGCCGGTGCCTAGCGTGATCACGCACTCCACCCCGCGCCCGGTAATCACGCCCAGGCCCTGCACCCGCGCATCGTTCAACATGCGGACCGGCTTGCCCAGTGCGTCATGCAGGGCGCTGCCGAGATCGAACCCGGCCCAGGCCGGCGTGCCCAGGTTCGGCGCCGTGCGCACCACGCCGCCGTGCACCACGCCGGGGAACCCGATCGAAACCCGGTCGAAGCTGCCAGCCTGCCCGGCGATGCCCAGCAGCGCCGGCACCACCGCGGCCGGCCCGGACGGATGCGGCGTCTTGACCCGGCGGCGTTCCCCGACCATCGCGCCATACTGGTCCAGCACCCCGGCCTTCAGCCCGGTGCCGCCGATGTCGAGCGTGAGGGTCAGCGGGTTGGGCGAGGCGTCGGTCATGTCTTCTCCAGGATGCGCGGGCCGGACGGCGTGCCGGCGATGACGCGGGTGGCCATGCAGATGAACAGGCCGGTCTCCACCACGCCGACCAGCGCCTTCAGGCGCGCATGAAGGGCGGCCGGGTCGGGGATGCCGCCGTCGAAGGCGCAGTCGGCGATCAGATTGCCGCCATCGGTGCGGTAGGGGTCGGCGCCGCCACGCAGCGCCGGGTCGGCACCCGCGTCGCGCAGGTGGCGCAGGGTGGCCTCGTGCCCAAAGGCGACGATCTCAACCGGCAGACGCACCTTTTGCCCCAGCGCCGGCACCAGCTTGCCCTCATCCACCACGACCGTCATGCGCCGGCTGGCTGCGGCGACGATCTTCTCCCGCAGCAGCGCGCCGCCCAGGCCCTTGGTAAGATCCAGCGTGCCGGTGTGGACCTCGTCCGCGCCGTCTATCGTCAGGTCAATGCTGTCGTGGCTGTCGAAGCCCACCAGCGGGATGCCGAGATCCCGCGCCTGCGCCGCCGTGCGCTCGGAGGTCGGGATGCCGACGATCCGCAATCCCTCCCGCACCCGGACGCCCAGCAGCTCGACCGCAATGGCCGCGGTGGAGCCGGTGCCGAGTCCCAGCACCATGCCGTCCTGCACCTCTGCCACCGCAGCGGCGGCGGCCTGGCGCTTCAGCTCCGTCTGGTCCATCAGTCCATCCCCAATTGCGCTGTCAGGTCTTGGACAACCTTCATGGGTCGCGGCTCGACGGAGGCGACGATGGAATGTTCCTCCGGCCCCGGCTCTTCCAAGTCGGCGAACTGGCTGTCCAGCAGGCTCGGCGGCATGAAGTGGCCCTGCCGGGCCGCCTGGCGCCGGCCGATTAGCTCCCGGCTGCCCTTCAGGTAGATCAGCCGCACGTCTGGCCGGTCGCCGACCAGGATGGCCCGGTGGGCCCGCTTGAGCGCCGAGCACGCCAGCACCCCATGCCGTCCGGCGCCGCGCGTCGCGTCGATCCAGGCGGCCATGCTGTGCAGCCACGGCCAGCGGTCCTCGTCAGTCAGCGGCGAGCCGCCGTGCATCTTGGCGACGTTGGCGGGCGGATGGAAGTCGTCGCCGTCCTCGAACTCCCAGCCCAGCCGGCCCGCCAGCAGTGCGGCGATGGTGGTCTTGCCGGAGCCGGACACGCCCATGACGACCAGCACGGCGGGCTTCGGGGCGTTCGCGTCGGTCATCATCCATCCCGGGGCCGGAGCGGCCGATGTTGACACTATCCTGCGGCGGCCCGGTCTGTGAACCAGTGCAGCTCGCCTGCCGGGTGGTAGCGCCCCGCCGGCAAGGATGCGTCCCCGCCGCGCACCTGCGCCAGCACGTCCCGCTTGTCCGCGCCGGCCACCAGGAAGACGGCATGACGGCAGCTTTCCAGCGCCGGGTAGGTCAGGGTGATGCGCGTCGGCTCACCGGCGGGCGTCACCGCCGCGGCCCAGGCCGTGCGCTCCTGCAGGACGGGGGTGTCCGGGAACAGGGATGCGGTGTGGCCGTTGGTGCCCAGGCCCAGCAGCACCACGTCGAACAGCGGCCGGCCCGGCTTCAGGGTCTCGGCGCCATAGAAGCGCTGCAGCTCCGCCTGATACAGCCCGGCGGCGTCTTCGGCGGACATCCCCTCGGTCGGCACGGGATGGATATGGTCCGGCGGCGCCGGCACGTGAGACAACATCGCCTCCCGCACCATGCGGAAGTTGTTCTTGGCGTCGTCCTGCGGGACGAAGCGCTCGTCGCCCAGGAACCAGTGGACGCGGTCCCAGGGCAGGCGCGCGGCCAAGGGCGGATGCGCCAGCACCTCGTACATCGCCTTTGGCGTGGACCCGCCGGACAGCGCCACCGCCAGCCGGCCCGGTAGGGCGGCGAGCGTGTCCGCCAGCCATCCTGCGGCATAGGCGGCCAGGGCGGCGGGATCGTCCAGCACGGCGTCCGTCATGCCGCAGCCCCTTTGGCGGCGCCTGGGATGCGTCCGCGCGGCAGGATCAGCTTATCCACCGCGTCGGCCCAGCCGTCGGCGTCGTTGCGGCCCGTCACTGCCGCGGCCTTCGCCTGCACGGCGGGCGTCGCGTTGCCCATCGCCACGGCATAGCCCGCCACGCCGAACATCGGCACGTCATTCTCCATGTCGCCGATCACCGCGACCTCCTGCAGGTCGAACCCGAGAGTTGCCGCCAGCGCCCGCACGGCGTTGCCCTTGTTGGCGTCGGGGTGCGTCACGTCCAGGTAGTATTGCTGCGAGCGATGCGCCGTCGCCGCGCCGCCCAGGAGTTCCTGCAGCTCGTGCTCGACGGCGGCCAGCTTGGCGAAGTCGTCGCTGACGCCGACGATCTTGCCGGCCTGGCCGGCATAGGGGTGCAGGTCCGGCACAACCCGCTCGTTGAAGCGGACGGTATGGCGTTCCAGATCAATCCGCGGACCCTCCGGGTTGGTCAGCAGCCACTCATCGGCGGTGAACAGCCAGGCGTCCACGCCGCGCCGGGCGAACAGGTCGAGGCCCAGGCGCACCGCATCCTCCGGCACCACCTGCTGGCTGATGACCGTGCCATCGGGCGCCAGCAGCGTGCCGCCGTTGAACCCGGCCAGCGGCGCCTTGAGGCCCAGCGTTTCGGCGATCCAAGTCATGCCGCGCGGCGGCCGGGCGCTGACGATGGCGAGCGCCATGCCGGCGGCCTGCACCCGGGCGGCGGCGGCAACGGTGCTGGGCGCCAGCGACTTGTCGGGCTGCACGAGGGTGCCGTCCACGTCGGAGACGAGCAGGCGGATCGGCGTCATGGGCGCTGACCCCCGCCACTGCTGCGGGCCGCTCCTGCGGCGAGGAGTGCAGCCGTCGTGCGCTGTACGGTCCCATGTAGGGCGGGAAAGCGCAGCGCCTCCCGCCGGGCTACTGACAGGGTGGCGGGAGGCGCTGCGCTTTCCCGCCCTACGGTAATGGGCTGCGGTCTGACGCCCGTTATCCGTTGTCCGGGCTTTGCCAGTGCAGCCCGTCTGGTCCGTGGACCACCATCCCGAGGAACCGCTTTGGTTACGCCCTGAGCCAAATGCTGCGGCAATCCATCCTCCATCGCTGGCAAAATCGTAGGCCGCTGAAGCCATGCGGTCCACCGAACCTTAGGATTGCGGCCGACGCCGCCGGGCGGCAAAGCGTCGGCTTCGCCTGCTTCGGCAATGCTCCTCCGCCCGGCGTCGCCCGGCCTCATGCCTTTACGGTGGAGGCCTCGTAGATTTGCTTGATGGCCGACGCCAGCGCCGCATCGAACTCGGCGTCGCTCATCGAAACCTTGAGGGTCTCGGTCAGGGCGCGCGAGAAGCTGGCGATCATGCCGTGGTTTGCGGCAAGGCGCTGGCAGGCATCGGTCATCTTGTAGCCGCCGGACAGCGCGACGACCCTGGCGACCCGGTCGTGCTTCATCAGCGGCGTGTAAAGGTCGGTCACGTCGGGGATTGTCAGCTTGAGCATCACCTTGCGCCCCTCTGGCAGCGCGTCGAGGTGCCGGGTCAGCTCCTGCAGCAGGATCGCCTCCGCGGCGGCCTTGTCCGGGCTTTTGATCGAGACTTCCGGCTCAATGATCGGCATTAGGCCGTGCCGGCTGATCTGCTCCGCCACCTCGAACTGCTGCGCCACGACGGCGGCAATGCCCTCCTTGGACGGCAGATTGATGACCGAGCGCATCTTGGTGCCGTAGATGCCGAGCGGCACCGCCCGGGCGAGCAGCACGTCCAGCCCTGGGATCGGCTTCATTACGCTGACGCCGTCCTTCTCGGCCTCCAGCCCCTTGTCCATCTTCAGGAAGGGGACGACGCCCCGCTCCTGCCACAGGAAATGCGGGACTGGCTTGCCTTTGGCCTGGCCATCCATCGTGCCCTCGAACAGGATGGCGCCGAGGATTTTGTCCCCGGTGAAGGCGGGCGCGGTCATGATGCGGACGCGCATCTCGTGCATCAGATTGAACATCTCGGCGTCGCCGCTGTAGGCGCTGTCAGCGATGCCATACAGGCGCAGCGCGCCGGGGGTGGAGCCGCCGCTCTGGTCGAGCGCGGCGATGAAGCCGTCCCCCTTGGTCATCCGGACCATCATCTTCTCGGTGTCCATCATTCCCACGCTATCCATGATTTTTGTCTCCTCGTGGTGCTGCTACGCTGGCAGGCCAGGCCGCCGCAAGCCGCCTTGTGCCGGCGGCAGCGCGCGCAGGCCTGCTGGTTCCGCTATCGTCCCTTGGACGCGGCGGGCAATCTGCGGCCTGGCGCCGTGCCCGGCAACTCCGCGCATGGCAGCAGCCGCCACCCGGAACGTCAGGTAGGCCCGCATCCACTCCAACAGCACCGTGGCACGGGTGCGGCTGCCTGCAGGGTAGGCGATGTGCGCCGGCCCTCACAGCAATCACGCCAACGCCCCGCGCATCCGGACGAAGCCGAAGTCCGTCACAGCCCACTGCCGCCCGGCATCGTTTCGATTACCTTCCGGCGCTAGCTCAATGACCCGCACCTGCTGCAAGCTGCGTTTGGACCGCGCCATGCAGGGCCGGGGCACTTTGTCAGCTCCGGCCGGGCACTCTTCCGCCGGCGTGGAGTCGAGGGAAAATGCAGCAATGCCGTTGCGATCATCGCCAAACGCCGGAGATGCAGACCCCGGCCTGGACGCCGGGACGGGAGCGGGGCCATGACCATGCCTGACCCGGCTGCGGAGTGGCTCGAACCCGACGGAACCGGCGGCTTCGCATCTGGGACCGCGGGCCTTGTGCGCACGCGGTGCTACCATGGGCTGCTCCTTGTGGCCGTGACGCCGCCAACCGGGCGCGTGGTGCTCGTGAACGGGATCGAGGCCTGGCTGGACACGGAGGACGGGCCGGTGGCGCTCACCAGCCAGCGCTACCAGCCCGGCGTCATCCACCCGGACGGCGCGGACCGCCTGATCGCCTTCGCCGCCGACCCCTGGCCGGCCTGGACCTATGACCTGCCGGGCGGCGGGCGGCTGGTCCACGAGGTGTTCGTGGCCCAGGGCAGCGGCCAAACTTCCCTGCTCTGGTCCCTCACCGGCGGCGGGGCGGCGACGCTGCGCGTCCGCCTCTTGCTGTCCGGGCGCAGCTACCACGCCCAGCATCACGAGAACCCTGCCTTCGCGTTCGAGCCGGTGGACCAGGGACCGGAGAAGGTAACATGGCAGCCCTACCCGGACATGCCCACCATCTCCGCCCATGGCGGCTCTTACCGGCACGATCCCGTTTGGTATCGCCAGTTCCTGTACTCGGAAGAACAAGCGCGCGGCATGGCGTGCGAGGAGGACCTGGCCTCCCCCGGCATCCTGTCATTCGACCTGGCTGCGGGTGACGCGACGCTGGCCTTGCGGGCCGATCGCAACCCGGCCCGGCCGGTGGCGGACCTTGCCGTGCAGGAGCGGCGCCGGCGCGGGGCGGTGCCTGCCCTGCACCGCTCCGCGCTGCGGCACATGGCGGCCCGCGGCGACGGCTGCACGGTGATCGCGGGCTTTCCCTGGTTCTCCGACTGGGGCCGGGACACCTTCATCGCGCTGCGCGGCATCCTGCTCGCCACCGGGCGGCACGCCCTGGCGTGCAGCGTGCTGCTGGCCTGGGCGGAGCTGGTGGACGGCGGGATGCTGCCCAACCGGTTCCCGGATGACGACGGCCCTCCGGAATACGAGAGTTCTAACTTGAGGTAGTTTCTGGGTTTTGGCATGTTTGCGGTCTTTGTCGGGAGGCTGCTGGTGTCTGAGAGCGTGTTGCGTTGCAAGCGGTGCGGAGGTTCGGACTACGGGAGGAGCGGCC
>JAABUK010001741.1_pt1 | contig 40809 bp, 57 predicted proteins | sample 5559141 | NCBI WGS metagenome assembly JAABUK01 (sample SAMN10711869, study PRJNA513367) | rock metagenome | isolation source: Antarctica rocks | place: Antarctica: Victoria Land, Pudding Butte nord | collected 2016-01-03 | reverse complement strand
ATGTGATGTGATGTGATGTGATGTGATGTGATGTGATGTGATGTGATGTGATGTGATGTGATGTGATGTGATGTGATGTGATGTGATGTGATGTGATGTGATGTCATATGAGGTGATTTGATGTGATACATCACTCCATGATGAGCTTCCTGCCTTGCTCATTGAATCAGGCAAGAGTATGCAATGCAGCCAAAGCTCTAGTGTTTCACGTGGCTTACCAGCACTGGAAACGCTTGCACTCATGGCCTCGTGCAGCTCACTCATCATGGCAGGCAGAGGCGATTCCGGTACTCCCACAGCTGGCCACTGTCTCTCCACAGCTGGAACCTCAAGCAACCCCACAGCTGGCAGGGGAGATTCAGGCATCTCCACAGCTGGGGCACAGCTCTCTCCCGTTTGACTGCTTGCCTGAGAACCTGAGCTATCGGCTGCAAGATCTGCCAGAGCTTGAGCCCACACCTGGGGAGGGTTCATGTCATGAACAGGTGGCTGATAGAAGGCTTCAGTCTCCACACCAGTCAAGACTGGAGCAGTAGGCTCAGTGCCACTACTAGGCTCAGCCTCTGGGGTCAGCTCAGCGTGCACAGCGTGGCTCGATTCAGGCTCATCCAGGCTGAACTCAGACATGACATCACTGATGTGGTGTTCGCCAGGACAGAGTGCCTCAGCATGACGCTGTATGGTTGCCACATCATGCAGCAAGGTGTTGGTGGCTGTGAGGCGAGCACTGGTGGCACTCAGAGCTGCGCTTCTGGCTGCTTCCCCTGCATCAGCAAACAGGGTTTTCATATCTTGTTTTTCAAAAGGGGCGCTGAATGGTCTGCACCTCAATGAACAGGCAGAAATTGCAAACAACTTGGAGGCAGTCAGATTGATTTTCTTCACAGAGCTAGTGCACAGGCAGGTAGTGTACTCATTGCCCGGGTGAACCCTTGTTGTTTTGCGATCATCACTGTGATTGTGAAGCTGTCTGTGAACGGTGCAAACAGCTGAGAAAGCAGCATGAGCTGAATGTAGCTGGGCCCACCTTGCTGCCTTGTGTGAAGTGCAGAGACCATGGTGGTGTTGAAAGACTGGCCATACTCCTGGATTTGGCCACGTGCATCCTCCAGCATGTCACTCAGGTAGGCATGCACATACTCACGTACATACTTGATAGACGCCTCAACTGTGCCATCCACCAGTGCAATGAAGTACTCCTGCATCACACACCCACATCTCTAAATCTAATCCTCCTTGTACAGTCAATTCATCAAAAGTACTCTTGCGTTAGACACAGCCAAACACAACAACACAACAGATGGATAGTCTTCGGCATCGATAAGCCAGAAGCATACATCAGCAGTGGTCATCACTACAGACTACAACATCATATGCCACCGCCTTCATCAGAAGCTGGCATTCTCATGGCACATCAGGGCAATGATCACCTTGATGTGGTGGGGCTGCAGGTCATACACAGACTGTTCATAGTGCTCTGGCACATGGCGCCTGGCTGGCCTGCCCACAAAGTACTGCCCCGTGCGGCACAGCCCATTGCGGAAACGGGGCTCCCACACAGTGTAGTCTTGCTGCCTGTGACGCCTGCGTGTCACGGACCGCTGCCTGATGCCTGCATGTCACAATCACCGCCAATCAGCACAGACACATAACATACCAGATAGCGTTCTAAAGTTCTGTGAAGTAGGAACAGGACCTGTTCGACAGGTAGACTTGGCAGCCAGCTGCAAGAAAATGACATGTGACTGAAGCCATTGCAAACCACCTGAGCACTACTTTCTGAGGTAGTGCTAAGGTGGTTTGCAGGGGTTTCACTCACATGTAATTTTGAGCAGCACTACAAGCAGCATGGCTTCAGGACACCTTCACCAGACACAGCACAGCATGAGGCCAGGCACCACGCAGACACAGTGCAGCGCAGCAGCAGAGGCAGAGGCAGAGGCAGGGTCACCTTGTGCAAACAAGTTTTGCAGGGAGTCGTGGAAGTCCTGTGCTGCAGGGGGGTCCATGGCGATGGTGACAGGCTCCAGGCGCAGATCCAGCACCTGACCCACCGTGCCCTCGATCTCCCTGCTCAAGCTCTCCAGGCGCCTGTTGATGCACTGGAACATGCTGCGCTGCCTCTCGTTGGTGGCTACCTCCACATCCTGCCAGAAGTCACCCACCTGCATTGAAGCAGACAGCTCGCACAAGAGAGTTAAAGTCACAGAACTACCAAGTGGAGAAAAACAATTTCAGCACGTCAATGGCAAGGCAATGTACTGAAGATGAACAATGGTATCTGTACTCACGCAGCGCCTGGTACTGACACTTGATGGCATCATTCACAACCTTGGCGTGAGAGTCATGGAGACAGGCTGAATGCAACAACACTTGCTGGGAGACACAAGGGCTCAAGCTGGAGCAGTCCGTAACACTGATGACAGCTTGAAGCCTTCCCACTGTGTTCTGTTAAGCATCAACGACAGTACCGATGTGTCAAAGCATGCACAATCATAGAGCTTGTTTATAGAGGACCCCAAGACTGCAAGCACACCTCAGCCTCAATGGAAGAGCTGATGGCAGCATGCAGCTCATACAGCTTGTTCTGCAGCTCCAGTTGGTGGGCCTCTGTGTGGCCAGGGCGGCGGTTGAGGAAGCGGGAGGCCCGGTGCCAGGCCTCCTGCCAGCGCCCCGGGGGATGCAGCCTGCTGGGCTCCAGCACACTGCTCACCTCAAGAAAAAGCTTCTCCTTCAGTTGCTGCATGCGCTGCTGCACCTGAAAGGTGCACAACACACATTTCAGTTTTTCGTGGTGTGGTGCTTCACAGAGTCTGTACTGAAAATGAAATCACTAGTGTTTGAGTTGTATAAGGTTGGGCATTGAAGAGACATGCAGCTCACGAGACACATCACCACAAACATGTTTACTGCTGTGACATGCAAACAAGCAGCAGTGAGCAGATTGATGCATCAGCACAGCCACCTTGATCTGTCTGCATTGCAAAGCAGCAATATCAGATCAGTTGCAGTCAGCCATGACTGCTCTCCAGAATTTGCTGAGGGCTGCACAGGAGCGCGTAAAGCATAAACACAGGGCACTTTGTTACCTTTTCCCACACTCATGTTCGCAAAGTGCTGTCAGGGGCAAGTTTGTGGGAACAGACACAGGGTAAGAAGACAGACCTCATCAACGACCTCCCCCTCCACAGCCTGAGCCTCCTGCTGCACGGTGTCAAAGGACTGCAGGCTGCGCTCCAGCTTGCTCTGCATCTCCTCTGTCTCCCTCTTCAAGCTGGCAACATCATGCTGCAATGCAGCGTTGCTGGCTGCTGCCACATTCTTGATCTGCAGAAGCATCAGTCTGTATTGCCTCACATACACGACGAAATGACAGCATGCAGCGTTGCTCGGCTGCTGTGCACAAGCTGCTGCACATATCATTGATGACAAATGTTTGTATGTGGATCAGTGAGAACTCAATGAGTAAACAGTGCACAGCTGGCTGAGGAGAGCACATGCGTCTTGAATCAGAGTGTGTCTTTCGTCACACTTTGCAGCAGTTACGTTTCTGCAAACGTACACTACACGCTGACATGCTGAACAGTAACAAATGAGACAAAAAGTCCAGTATTACCTGAGACAACATGCGCACAACATCGTCCAGCAGTGCAAGCAGCTTGAGGCTTCCACTGTGAGCATACAGGAAAGCCAGCACTCTCTCCTCCAATTCTGCCAGGCCACTGTCAGTCAGCATTTCCTCAGCAGCCTGCTTGTGCTCGCGCTCAGAGAGCTTGCGGGCACGGCTGCCAAAGGCCAGCCGCCCAAAGCGCATGTTGATGTCCCTGTCTGCTTTGCCTTGCAGCACCAGGCGGGACAGCAGAGCTTGCTGAGCAGACAGCAACACCACCTGCAGTGCACAAACAGATATGGCGGCCAAGTCATGCAGTAGAGGCTGACGCATCATGCATGCCTCTACCAGGGACAGGCAAAGACAATGTGCAGGTGATCAACTACCGTCATGATCAGACAGGAATAGCAGATTGTGCAAGCAGCTTGTGCAGCACATAGTCGATGATCCCTGACGCAGCAGCCAGGCTTGACATCTAGGCAGACAGCATCTGTACACACAGCCAAGATTTCTCATACAGTTGTCATGCAGTTGCAGGACAAGCATGAGATCCAGTCACATTCATGATGATGTGAGTCACATGCCTGATCAGGCTTCAGCTGAAAGCTCTCATCCTGCATCTGACTGGTGATCAGATCTGCCACATACTGCTTGGTGGCTTCTGCGTCAAGTCCCTCGCTGGTTTCAATCATGTCAGCCTTGTTCACCACAAAGAAGAGACGCTGTGATAGGCGTGCTATGAGCTGAGGATTGATCTCCTTCAGCCTCTGCAGAACCTCTGCTTCATCTGCTGTCTTCAGCTTGGTGTAGTCCAAAAGGTATATGACAGCATCTACTGAGTCCAGCAGCCTTTCAACCTGTGTGCAAATCAAGATTATAGAGTATAAATATACTTGGAACAAATGATACCAGGCATGACACTCTGCCTGAAGTTGCTGGGCCAGTCACCATTTGCACCAAAATGCACCAGTATGCATTAGCTTTCTCAGGCTTGGGCGAGGTGCCTTAGTATATGCCATGCCATCTCTGCTTGGCGCAATGAGCACGTCGTAGGTAAGCTCACCTGTGCTTTTAAAGCAACCTCTCCTGCCTCGTTTGGGCCAGGCGTGTCTAACAAGCGGATGGTGACGTTCTGGGCAGCTGCTGTCACATCATTGCTGGCCTGCAGGGCTGCTATCGGGATCTTCAAGTCTAGGTACTTTTCATCGCTGAGCAGGTGATCCCTAGTGCGGGCCTCACTGTTCAGGTATCGCAAGTAGGCTTTGATGTCTTCCTTGCCTGTGACAAGCTTGGGCTGCTCAGCAGCATTGTCTACCAGTTCTGCCGGACCCTGGGTATGCGTGATTCTGGTGATGCGTGCCGTCTCTGGGACATTGTTTGCTGGTAGACAGTTGGCACCTATCAGTGCATTGAGCAAGGTAGACTTGCCTGCAACGCAGCAAAACGAGGGTTGCTGCCACTGTCCTGGATGTAAAGGCCAAACCAGCTGCACAATCCTGTGATACGGTCTGGCATGCAGGTAAAAAGACTGAGCGAGCTATTGAGCCTCAACGTCGTGTTTCACTAAGAAGCGATCGAGACACAAGCAAGTTCCGGAACGAACTTTCGTGCAGTGACACAAGGTCTGGATGCAAAAGGCTGTATGAGCCTACCAGACTTGGTGAGAGCAAGCACCGCAACTGTCAGAGTCTGGTCCCCGTGACGAGCTTGCAGACGAGAAAAGGTCTCGTAGAAGCTGCCCAGGTTGCTGTCCAGACTAGAAGCCTCAGCAGTATCCTGATGCGTTCCTGATCCATCGCAAAGGTCTGCCAGAAAAGACCCGACTTTCTCAAATATCGACAACGTCTCCGTGCGCAGGTCCATGTATCTGACCGCAGGATCCATGGCTTCTGGGATGACTCGACACCACTGCACCTGAACCGACTGCTACGCAACGCAGAGCACTGGTGGCACCAGAAGCTACCTAAAAAGAGGCTACCAGACGGTCTGCAAGACAGTCTGAATGACGTCCATAGCCTCTGATCCTCTGGCTGTTCCAGCTACCCACTGCAGGATCTCTAGGCGTTTCGACTACAATCCTCGTTAATTTCTTTCTTCACTTCCCTTACGACAGTCCTTGAGTTCAGCTAAGCCTACGTAGTTTGACATGCTATTGCGTCTCACAGAACTGAAGGAGACACATGCAAATTTGAGATCCATCAGGTCGACAGTGCGAACCATGACAGCAGTTGTGTGGACAAATCACCCCGCATGCCTGCATACATAGCGTAGCTATAGCACCAGAGGGTGTCCGGCCTTTCCTGCAAGCATGTTTGCATTGAATGGGCAAAGACAACGGATCGGCGATGTAGCGCCATCCACCGTTCTGTACGACTTTCTGCGCACCTCAACCTCGTACACGGTGCGTACTTGATCCACGTACGTGCACGTCAGAGGCCAGCGACATTTCTTTGTTGGCTCGCACGTTTGCCTTCTCTCGTGAGATGTCCATATGTCACAGTCACTAGTGAACGTAGAATTAATTTTCCTGCGGACCACGTCGTTGCAAGAGCAACGACCTGAAAGGTTCACCTTGATCCGCGCTCATCGATTTCGCAGGGGACCAAGAATGGCTGCGGCGAAGGTGGCTGTGGTTCGTGTTCAGTTCAAGTTCATGAGCTCGACAACGGATCAGGTTTGCTTTGTGCTGGTTGCCCTTTGTACACCATGACCCAGACTTGAGCTGACTACAGAGCTCTCCTTTTAGGTCAACTCAAAACCAGGTGCATAAATGCCTGCTTATGTCCGGTTGGCAGTCTTGACGGCTGCTCAGTGGTGACAGTAGAAGGCTTGGGCAATGCCCAGATTGGATTCAACGCTGTGCAAGGTTGGTCACCCTTTGCTCTGTGCTTCTGCTGTACTTCTGCAACCGTGATGCAGGCACAACCCACAAGTTCAACTGTCTGAACATAACAGAATGTTGACCCAGGCAGTGTTTCAATGTCACTCAGACATTTGACGATGTGTGCAGAGCGTATTGCTGGCTTCCATGGCTCACAATGTGGTTTCTGTACTCCTGGAATGGTGGTGGCTTGCCACACTGCCCTATCCATTGCCCACAGCAAGGGCGAAAGCTGCTCAGCAACACAGATGGAGAAGGCCTTCGATGGCAATCTCTGCAGATGCACAGGATACCGGCCTATTCTTGACGCTTGCAAGGTAAGCGGTGGTCCTGGTCACACTAAACGTTTGCTGCCAGGTATAATTTCATGCGGAGTGAATATGAGTTTTATGCGTGTCATTGTTGATGTACTTTGCGTCGTCTGATTTGGGTGTGGCTGCAGAGCTTGACAGCAGGGGTGGACCTGGAGGACTTGGGCATGCACTGCATAGACAAGAAGACGCAAGAGCACAAGGATATCAGCCTCCCCAAAGACACTGTATTCCCAGCTTGGCTCAGGGATTACAACCAGGTGAGCAGCCAAGCCCATATGGCTGTCACAAACACAAGCAAGCATGCAACTGCTGCCAAAGACCCCAACATGCTGCCATGTCATAGTCAGCTGCAGCAAAGTTGTTGACTTTGTGGCATATTGAGCATACTGCATGGATACATGGTCCAAGTGGTGCTTTGCTGCATGTTTGAGCCTGACATTGATGAGCCTGACCTTGTCCTTCATTTCATCTACCTTATGAGGTGTATTCACAGCACATATCTAGATTGACATAATGCAAAAATGCAATGTAGGGAAAGCAAGGGGATCTCATCAAAGCAGAGGCTCTGCGCCCCAATGGTCCCACCCAGACTTGGCTCGCGCCCAAGAGCCTGAGCAGCCTGTTGCAAGAAATGCGTGCTGCCAGGTGTGGGGGGCAGTCTGTGAGGCTTGTGGGAGGCAACACTGGCCCTGGTGTCTACAAGGACTGGCCTGTTGACATTGATGTGCTGATTGGTACAACAGGGGTGAAAGAGCTGACTGGCATCACCAACCGTGGGGTAAGCAGCAACACTTTATGCATACGTTCTGGCAACTCTCATGTGCTGTTGCCAGCTCATGAAGCTTGCTTCTCCTTTTACCCCTTGTGCAACAATCAATTCACCAAAACAGCTTTGCACAAAAGATCGCTTGTCAGTTGCTTGCTCTGTGTCACACACGGCAGCTTCCAGCTTTCCTTTGCAGTAAACTGACAGGATGCATCCTCATACACCTCTTAACTGATCTGCTGACATTGATACGCACTGGTGTCATTGTGCATATGCAGTCAGCAGGCTGATGCTGCTCTGTCCAGATTGTGGCCATGACCAGCATAGCTGCTTGCAGTGAGCTGCTTGCTACCACTTGTGCATTGCCTGCAGGAGGGCTTGTTCATCGGTGCAGCAGTCACCCAGTCAACCTTGATTGACTACCTGCTGGAGGCTGCCTCAAAGCCACTCAAACAGCACAAGCAGCAGACAAAGGGTAAGAAGGAGAGCAATGGTGACAAGGAGGGGCGCAGTGCAGGTGTCACTGGCGTCTATACTGCACTGGCCCATCATCTACAGCGCATTGCAGGCAACCAGGTGAGCAGCTCCTGAGACCAGTAGAGTACAGAACTGGCCCATTTGAATGGAGCACAATTTGTCATTCTCGCTTTGTGGTGAAGTCTTGTGGTTGGGGTGCTCAATTTGGCCAGTAAGTGCAGCATGTTTTGCTGGCAAGGTTTGTGCGACACACAGACACCTGTGTATTTATGGTGCCACTGTGGCAGCCTGTGTTGCTGCATCTTGCGAGTGCATGCTGGCAGACTCAAAAAACCCAGATGTGCCATGTACAGACTCACATGCTTGAGTGATGCTCAGCTCCTCTCATGCCTGTTAAGCCTCCAACACTGCAGGTGAGGGCTGCTGCCACAATGGGTGGCAACCTAGTGCTGGCCAAGGAGAAGGCACTGGAGTCTGATGTTGCCACTCTCTTGTCTGCCTTGCAAGCCCAAGTCGGGGTCACCAGCGTGGACAAGGAGGACCTCAGGTACCATCCCAGCATGCATGTTTCTGAGCATAGGACACGCCTGTCTGATTGCATAGTGCTTCAACTTGCCTGTAGTTGGCGCCAAGCACATATAGATGCTGTCTGACGTGCATGTTGAACAAGCTTTTCTGTCTTTCTTGTGTCTGTTGCTGCAAGTCACTACCTGTATGCTATTCCAGAGGCCGTGTCTGACGCTGGCATTGAGAACTATATTTTGTTGTGAGGACTGGTGCGACGCTGTCTACTGCTTTGCAGATGGCTGACAATCTTTGACCTGCTGGACGAGAATGTTGTGCCAATGGGCTCTTTGGCAAGCTCCCACATTGTGACCTCCATCCATATTCCTGCCATCAAGCCCACTCACTTCTTCTGGTCTTTCAAGGTCAGCCGCGCTTCAGCTTGCTGCAGACTGCATAGCATAGCAGGCACCCCTCCTGCTGACTGATTACACCGCTGCAAAGACACGCAGCCAGCTGCTCAGCGCTGCAAGGCGCAAGTTCTCTTTTGCAAGCCATTACTCTGTGTGACAGCTCATGACACGGTCAAGGCCTGAATTGCAGCACCAGCAAAAGTACTGGGAGAGAAGAGAAGCAGTTGTTTGTATACTTTTAAGCAAGCCTGTCAGGGGGCCTGGCACGTCAGCTAATCAGTTAGCTGCAACAGCTGACATTCCTGGCGACAGTTCGCAATCAGAAACTCGCAGAATCCGATGGCCTGCACTAGCAGCCATGTGTGAGCAGGTGTCAGTATTAGCTTGTATTCTTGCTTGTTGTTGTGACTGGCCGAGTGATGATGCAGGTGGCTCAGCGTCACTTCAACGCACATGCCTTTGTGAACATGGCCATGCTCCTGGACATTCACCAGACAGGCTTAGATGGGCACAAGGGCCTGCAAGTCCAGGCAGCACACGTTTCCTTTGGTTTTGATCAAATGAAGGGTACCAATCCGACAAGCTTCCTGCAGTGCATGCATATTGTTGCCTACGCAAATGGGCACAGAACCTACTTACCCTGCAATGCAGTCGTACTATGCGTGCAACCCAGCTGCATGCGCCTGTCACAGAAACACCTTGAGACTGCTGATGCTTGTTTGGAGTGCTTTGTGCAGCGCTGTTTGAAGCCAGCAGAGACCATGCTCAATCATGATGGCAGCAACCACAAACTAGGGCAGCCTACCAGGGCATGTCCCCATGGTCTGGGTTGTGGACAGCTCTCATGTATGGCATGAATATAGAGCACCAACTATATTATCATCATTGGATCATCAACATGTATGTTGCTGAGGCACACTCATGGGTAAACATAGTCATGATGCGTGAGCCCCTTTTGTTGCAGGGGACAAAGCAGAGTGGCAGCTGCAGCAGGGTGAGCACGTGGAGCAGGCTCTGCAGTTCCACACAGCAAGCATCAATACCATCGGCCTTGCTGTTGCAAATGTGAACGAGGATGTCAAACCAGGCCAAGTGCCTGACGCTGACTTCCTGGTGGCAGCAGCTGAAGGAATCCTGTTTGAGGGCCTTGCATCCCTACTGCACCAGGTCAGCAATTGTGGACCGTCACCAGAATGTCTGTTGTAGTATGTAGTAAGGTTGCCCACAACCTGGCTGCACCAAGTGCTTGGCTGTTTGCTGCTATCAGATCTGTGGTTTTATTCCGCCTGTGCAAGCTTGACATGACAGAATGGTGGCTGAAATGTAGAACTGTTATGTGCACCGATGAACTTGGAGCAGCCAAATGGATGCACTGCATGTCTGCAATATTGTGGGGCCATGTTCATGCAGCCTCTGGTTACATTGCGTAGCCTGGAAAGTTAGGGACATCCTTACATGTGATCTGAATGCCAAGTCAAGATTCAGCCTACTGACAAACAGAGAACATACCATGGCCTGTTGTTGATCTAACTACATTGCTTGATGATCATGGTGCACATTCCCTTATACTGCTGTGATTGCCTGTTGAAACCTGTGCTGACTGACTGTCTACCAGCACCTTGTGACCAACTTTCCACCGACTTCTTGACACCGGTACTGCAGGGTCTGCCAGCAGACAGTCTCTTGCCAAAGTTTGTGCTAGAAGTGGACTCCATCCATGATGTCCCCCCATCCCGGGGCAAGCAGGTTGTGCCCAACTTCAGGCGTCCTGGAGGTGCCCTAGGGGAGGCCTTTGGCAAAGAGAGGGCCCTTCTGCAGGTACTGTGTATACACGCTCTGTATAAATACCATCTGAGCCTTACCTGTATGGCTTGTAAACCATGTGGTTCAGCCATGTGGTAATGAAGCTGGGGTCATGATGTGCATGCTGTCACACAAGTGGTTTGCTTGTAATGCAGCGAGGACTGCACCTGCAATCAGACTCAGCCTTGTGCTTGTTCCCACAAAGCAGAATCCATGGCTGACTGCCATGACTTGCTGGGCAAACATGGCAAGGGAAACAGCCCAGGCAACAAAGTTGTTGATTTGCTGCCATAACATGAGAGTGATGGTGTGTAGGCAAGTGGAGAGGCGATCTACACGCTGGATCAACCCCAGAGCAAGGAGGGCCTTTGGGCGTGCTACGTAGCCTCACACCACCCCCTAGCCCGCTTTGATGGGGTGGACACCTCAGCAGCCATGCAGCTGCCAGGTGTAGTGGCATACATCAGCGCTGACGACATTCCCAAGGGGGGTGTCAACAGCGCCCTGGGTCAGGAGCCCGTCTTTGCTGAGGGGTTGGTGGAGTGGGTGGGTCAGCCCATTGGTCTGCTGGTAGCAGCTAACAGGGCAGCTGCTGAGAGAGGCGCTCAGCTGGTCAAGGTGTGTAGCATGGCCAAATCTGTGACTGACGTGGTTGTCGTATTGAGGCCTTACATGACCAAGTCTGGTGGTTTTGAATGTTGCCATGCAACAGGTTGTGTCACCAAGCCAACAGAGACGAGTGGTTTCTGTCTCAGTCTTAGCATGTGAGTCTCTCCAGCAGAGTCGCCAGTCTGTCTGTCGGATAGGATGCGTACTGCTCAAAAGACTTTTCGGAATGCGCTTTCCAAGGTGAAAACCAACAGGGGTGTATCTGCTTACAGCACTGCAGTCATGGTCATGCTGCCTTGCAGGTCAACTATACCTTCCCAGAGGAGCTAGGGACTCCCATTCTTCAGATCAGTGAGGCTCGCAAGGCCAAGGCTTACCACAAGATAGCCCCCGGCATGGACCACCAGTGCAGTCTTAAGGAGGGGCAAAGCATGGAGGGGGCATTGAAGGGGTGCCAGCACCAGATCAGGGGGGGCCGGTGGACTATGCCCTCCCAGCTGCATTTTTACATGGAGCCTCAGACTGCTCTTGCACAAGGAGACGGCGAGGGCGGCATGGAGGTGGGACTGTCACTTTGCATCTTTGCTCTGACTGCAAAGTGGGTTCATGATGGGAAGTCAGTTCTGCACCTGCGCCAGCACTGTAATGTGGATTGATAGTCTGAGTTGTGCTCTTGAGCAGTGCACTCACACAAGCACCATCAGCTTCTGTCTGTGCTGAAACTGATTCCCATTTGTCTGGCGCCCTGGACACAGAGCATATGGCTTCCTGTGCCCATCTGGGAGCATGTGCTTGCAGCACATCAAAATATCGAGTGGAGTACAAGACGAGATTGGCGCATGCTGTGTTGCTTTCCGGCTTTGACATGTGCACAACACAGTCGACTGTATTGTGCATATGGCAGAGCTGAAAAGCAACACAGCGACGTCACCGCATCACATGAATTGTGTGCAAGCCATCTAGCAAGTATAGCTGCACTTCCAGCTGTAGTCTGAAGCTCGCGTTGCTCCCAAAATGCTGTGACTTGCTGACACTCCCAAGCCTGTCATGAGCCTTGGCTTGCAAGTAGAGTTGCACTTCCAGCAGTAGTCCTGAAGCTTGCGTTGGTCCCAGAATGCTGTAAAGTATATTCCCAAGCGTGTCATGAGTCTTGGCTTGGCAGGTGTGGTCCAGCAGTAGTCTGAAGCTTGCGGTGGTCTGAGAATGCTGTGATGTGTGCCCCAGCATGTCCCCAGCGTGTTGTGAGTCTTGGCTTGCACTGGTCTCAGAATGCTGTGATTTGCTTTTGATATCAATCGATCCCAGGTGTGTCATGAGTGTTGGCTTGCAGGTGTGGTCCAGCAGCCAGAGTCCCCACAGCATCATGCAGGGCACAGCAATGGTGCTGGGCCTGCCGCAGAGCCGCTGCACCGCCCGCTGTCGCCGTATGGGCGGTGGCAAGACAACACGCTCCGTTGTGCCGGCTGCTGCTGTTGCTGTGGCAGCCAACAAGCTCAAACGACAGGTTTGTGACCTGTCTGGTGCACCGTCTGTTGTGCCTGTTGCTGCTGCTCTGGCACAGATCATTTGCCTGGCACAGATCATCTGCTCTGACATAGATCATCTGTCTGTCATGTTTCAGGCTGCTGCCAGAGCAGCAGTTCTGTGTCTATCCTGCCATGTTGTTGTTACTTACGAACACAATGCTGCTTATTGCTTGGCAAGCATGAGCAACCTGAAGCGTAAGATTCTGGCGTCATATGCTGCAGCTATGCTGCAGCAATTCAAGAGCTCCACCCAAACTTGTCAGCCTGCAGTCATGCAGATGCTCATCCGTGCCTGATCATGACTACAAAAGTGTCATCCTACAGCAGTGATAACCCCCTATCCCCCCCCCCTTTCCATGGGTCTGATCCTGAATCCCGCTGTGCAGGTTAGGATGTCAGTGAACAGAGGGCAGGACTTGCGCATGAATGGCGGCAGGGCCAGGATTGAACTGGAGTATGATGTTGGCTTCGATGACAGCGGCAAGATACATGCAGTGGACCTGCGCCTGTTCTTGCTGGGTGGCATCATCATGGGAGGCTCTACTGTGGATGTCATGAGCCTGGCTGGCATGCTTGATCAGGTACCTCACCCCCTCCTCTCATTGTTTTTCCTTTTTTAGGGTCCCTCTCGTTGTTGTTACTTTTGAAGGTGAACAGTCTTTGAGGTTGATGTACTCATGGGAATGATTGTACTGCTCAATAATGGTTGCATCAAGTTGTTTGCCTGCCTGTTTGTGCACTCAAGTCATCTGGAATAAGGGGTCAATGCTTGCCCAGATTTGAGTTTGGTTTCATGCTGCTTTGAACGTTGATTGGCTGTCATCAGCCCACTTAGCTCAGGCATGTGACTGAGGTATCAGAAGAAAAGGCTCTTACAAGGAGGTCACAAAAATGCCTTTCAATCGAGGATTGGTCATGGAAATGCCCCTAAAGAGGGGCCATGTGCATTTCTTGAGTTGATAAAGTGATGGTGTTTGGTTGCCACCATGCTGTGATTTGGTTAATGGTTTTTTGTCAAATGCGCACATAGTTGTATCTTGCAGCTCTTTCACTAAATCATAACTCAGGTACTCACCCACTTGCATCAGATGAAATTTTGTGTGCAGGACATGGATGTCTGCATGCACGACACAGACACCTTTGCTCAATCACAAATGAGGCTGTTGTCAACCATCCATTTATGATTGGAGCGTAGGTCTCTGTGATGTGCACGCAGACATCCATGTCCTGCACACAGCTTTCAGCCCATGGCTGTACACATGTCTGGTGACTGTCTGCACAAGCCCAATCATGTCTGCATTTGGATTATTCTCCTGGGCAGATCATCTCCAATCCAGGACATGGTGACATACAGTCAAAGCGTAGTACATAGTGCAGACCATTACTTGAAAAACTCGTCAATGCCTGCAGGCGTATGCAATCCCAGCATACCAGTTTGACATCAAGCTGTGCAAGACCAACCGTCCCCCCCACTCAGCGGTGCGGGCCCCCGGCAAATTTGAGTCCCCCCTGATCATGGAGCACATCATCGAGCACGTGGCTGCACGCCTCAACCTGGACCCCGTCACAGTCAGGGAGCTCAATTTCCTGAAGACTCCTCCCTCAGGTGCTTGCTTCACAGCTTGAACCAGGCAACATGCTTGTCATCAGCTGCTGCATACAGCTTTTCTGGTTCCCGACATGTTAGCTCACCATTGTGTGCGGTGATTGTCTTCAACAAGGCCAATTCGTGACTGCTTTTCTGAGGCCAACATGGTGTAAAGAGCGCCTGTCTGCTTGAGTCATTTGCTTGTCTTGGTGCTTGACCATGAGTCAGGATGGTTCATGCCTGGCATCTATCAATGAACAAGAAGTCAAGCTTGCCATCAACTGCAGCAGTTTGTTTTGCATGTAGGCTTCCTTGTTTGCTTAGCACAATTGTTGCTACCCTCCATGCCTTCAAGTCTTGCAGGTGGTGTCATGTCACTCCCTGGGCAGCCCGGTATAATTCTTGGCTTCTCATTAAATTGACACCAAGAGGTGTAGCCCTGCCCTTCCCTTCCCTTCCCTGGTGGAGCCTGTTGCCTATGTGTGCAGGGCCTGAGGAGGGCATTGTGACCATGGCGCTGGGGTCTACCATCCCAGCCTCCCTGTACACCCTACCCCGCCTATGGGACCAGCTCAAGTCTGATGCTCAGTACGCAAAGAGGCTGGCACAAGTCAATGACTTCAACAAGAGCAGCATGTGGCTCAAGAGAGGAATCTCCGTCACACCCTGCAGGTCTGCATGTGCTTGCTGCCCTCCATGCCAACACTGTTGTCTGCTCAGAACAAGTCACAGGTCGCCTTTGCATGCTCAGAGGTGTGTTTTTCCTGAGGCATGAATGGTTGGCACTTGCACTCATGCACAACAGATGCAAGTCGGCTGTCTTGCCAAAGCAAGACTGACTCTGCAATGGGCTCAGCAAATGACGCACTTTGCCTGCTCAATGCAAATCACAGGTTCTTTTGCAATGCCCAAAGGTGCACTCTTCTGGTGCATAATGAATCAACACTTGACCTGTAGAACATGCGTATGTTGGCCATCTTGCTTTGGCAAGACCAAGTCTGCATGGCGCTCGGCAATTTCAATGTACAGTACCACCAACCACATGTGAAAACTGCACAGATTCCAGGCTTTGCTGCATGTCAGCTCTGCATGGTGCTCAGCAAGTTCGATGCACAGTATCACCAACCGTGCGTGAAATCTGCACAGATTCAAGGCTTTGCTGCACGGAGCAACAGGCCCGCGGCCCGCTCTCATCAGCCTCTATCCAGACGGCACAGTCCTTGTCACATGTGCCGGAACAGAAATGGGACAAGGCCTGTTCACCAAAGTCAAGCAGGTCAGTCCATAGGCCGACCCCTTCACCCCCTTTCTCTGACCCTGTGCAGATTCAAGGGGGCCATGGTGGGGCCCAAACCTGCCTTGGTCACTCTCTACCCTGATGGCTCTGTTCTGGTCACTGCTGGTGGCACTGAAATGGGGCAAGGCCTCTGCACCAAGGCCAAGCAGGTCAGGCCCTTTTAGATGGCCTTTTGCCCACGTTTGACTTCTTTTACCTCTTTTACCTGTCAAAAGTTTTGAGTTTGTGGTCTCTGAGACTCATCAAGGGGACTGTACTTGTCTTTGGTTTGCTTCCTTTTCTCTTGCTCAGTCCATATCATTTCTCCTGTGCTTAGATCCAGCTCGCCTCTGTTCAGCACTGCTTTTCTCTAACCAGCTTCTGTTCTGAGTCTCTGTTCTGATCATCAAATTTCCTGTGCACAATATGCTGCTGAAGGTATAACACATGTGCAGTCCACATGTCTCACACATGCTCCTGCAGCATTTAGCTTCTCTGCAGCTACTCAAGCTCAATAACTAGCAAACCCACCTGCATATGTCTGCATGCTCATCCAATTTCATGCTGACACATCATCTTCTGAGGTTTTACAAAACAGTCAGCAAGGTCACTGGGGCTGGTCATAGTACGCTGTTCACAGGGTCATAGTGGGCTGTTCATAGGGTCATAGTAGGCTGGTTATAGGGTCATAGTAGGCTGGTCATTGGGTCAAGGCTGTTCAAAACCGTGACAGATTTGTGATGACAGCTAGTTGTATAGCAGCTGAGGGAGCAATGGCAATGGGTACAGGTGGCGCTGCACGAGCTGAGCAAGTGCCTGCCAGAGGCGCAGCGCCCCATGCCGGCACACCTGGTGGAAGTGGCAGACAACAACACGAGCGCCCTCCCCAACACTGGCATGGATGCAGGTCTCCCATCCTGCCCCTGCACACAAAACTTGTCTGTGTACAAAACTTGTCTGACAAGAGTCTAACTCACCAAGTGATTGTACATGTCTGCAGTGCATGGCATCGCTGCTCAAGGTTGTTTGTTACTGCCTATACCGTCTAGTAGAGCTCTCTGGGATACATCACACGTGATGTAACAGTATCATGCTCTCAGCATCCCACATGGGAGCAGACATTGTATGATTTGCACCTCAATTTAGCCGCTCAATGCAGCATGTTGTCACAAAGACTGTTGCTATGGTGCAGGCAGTACAACTGCAGAGGGAGCGTGTGAGTCAGTGCGTCTGGCCTGTCAGCAGCTGGTGCAGAACACACTGGCGCCCACGGCCGCCGACCTGCAGGAAGAAGTACAGAATCAGAATTCAGCAGAGGCCACCTGGAAGGCTATCATGAAGGCTGCCTCAAACCCAATGGCTTTCCCCAACAAGCAGCTGACAGCGTATGCCCTGTTTGATGGCTCAAGGCAAGACAAACCTGCAGGTGAGAGTGTGCATGGATTTTTGCTTGGGGCATGGTCTTCTGCTTTTCTGCTTGGGACATTGTGGGCACATGTCATTACATCATGTGTGGTCTGGCACACTGTTGACGTGCCTGTTGTGCTGCAACGACTGTAGATACACATTCTGACTCACACAATAATTCTGTGGGAGCAACTATGCACTGGTAGTGGCTCAGTTGCTCCTTCTCAGTGCAAGAGTCGAGTCTGCACTGCAAGCAAGGACATTGCAAAGGCTGGGTTGGCTACAGAATCCCTGGAGCTTGCAGCACACACAATTGGTCTGTGGGCTTGCTGCAGACAAACTTGGATCTGTCAGCTTGCAGCACATCAAATTGGTTCTGTGGGCTTGCAGCACACCAAATTGATTGTGTGAGCCTGCAGGGAAAGAGAAGCTGACGTACAGCTGACTGGTTCTATTGGCTTGCAGGGGAAGAGAAGCTGATGTACAGCTCCTTTGGCGCAAGCTGCAGTGAGGTGGAGATCAACATGCTGACGGGGGAGAGGCGCGTCCTTCGTGCTGACATCATGCTGGACGCCGGCAACAGTCTCAGCCCTGCCATTGATGCTGGCCAGGCAAGCTTTGGGCTCATCAGCTTGCATCAGCATCAGAATGCCATTGCTCCTGACGCTTAGGGTTCATCAGCTTGCATCAGCATCAGAATGCCATTCATGCTGGCTGCCAGCTCTACCTTTGCAACGCAGTCCTGATGCAAGCTTGCTTCAGCTTTGCAATCATGTCCAGTAAAGCTGCAATTGCAGGAACATCCAGAGGCATTGTTTGGTGATTGTCGAAACCAGTTTCCCGTCTCTGAGTGCGTGGTATGTACACAACATAGAGGACACAGCATCTTTACCAAGGTCAAACAAACACTCATGGCTGGTCCAGGCTGTATGCACTGGCTACAGGAAGGTGTGACACGAATGCCAAGTTTGGCCAAAACAGTTGTGGTGGTTGGTGCAGGCTGAGGGCGGATTTGTGTATGCACTGGGCATGCTGCTACAAGAGGATGTGACATACAATGCCAGTTTGGCTAAAACAGTTGTGGTGGTTGGTGCAGGCTGAGGGCGGGTTTGTGTATGCACTGGGCATGCTGCTGCAAGAGGATGTGACGTACGATGCCAAGGGCCAGCCTGAGTTTGACAGCACCTGGAATTACAAGATCCCCTCTGCTGCCTGTGTCCCCAGAGAGATGATCATCCGCATGCTGAAGGTACACCCCTACCACATGCTCAAGTCCTAACACACATGCTCAAGTCCTAACACACACTCAAGCCCTAACACATGCTCAAGTCCTGCCTGAGCCACTGCGCAAGAGATGAATGTGCTTTGTTGCCCACAGCATTGTGCATGTGCCCTTGTAGGCATGCAAAGGGGTAAAGCATCGACATGTACAGTCATACTGACATGTCCATCTGCGACAGTTTTGCGCTGGAGCACAGGCAACTGTCAACAGCATTAGGTTGTGCTGATTACATTGCCAATTCGGTCTCCCTTCATGCTGCGGAATGTCATTACCGACGACTTCTGTAGTCTGTGAAGTAACCACTCAAAACTCTAGTCTTTGATTGATGGTTGGTGGGGGCTGCAGAACTCACCCAATAAAGTGGGCATTATGACCTCTAAGTCCACTGGTGAACCTCCCCTGCTGGCATCAGTCTCAGTCATCACTGCCTTCCAAGCAGCCATCACAGCAGCTAAGCAAGGCTTGACAGACCTGCAAGCCGCTGGTCTAAAGCATGGAGCTGAGTCATCACATACCAACGGAGGCACAGAGTCTGTCCGGGAGCAGGTGCTGAGACAGCTGGAAGCGCCGGTGACTGTGAAGGAAGTGAAGAGAGTGATTGGGGATCTGCACCTGTCCCAGCTCTTGTTGGCCCATCAGCAGTAGGCATCTGGCAATGTTACGTCTACAGACCAAGGCAGGTCTGGCCACATGGCTGTAGCATGTGTATCCAGTCTGCAGAGGTGGCAAGCAGGGATCGCCGGCAGTTGAGCCCTGATCATGTAAACTACATGCAATGTTTTTGAAATTTTGTTTTCAAGAGTATTGCATGTTGTCTTTTGCTACCAACATCTGCGTGCAGGTTCACACAAACCAAACAGCTTTAATTTTGATGGCAGCTTTAGATTTGATGTTCTGGTCTGCTTTGAGGTATCCCACTGAGCGCTTTGTAAACCGCATAATAGAAGTTGTCGAAATGCATGTGAGGCCGCTGTTCTGGCCAATGTGTTTCAGAGACTCTGCTCGTCTCATGTGAGAAGAGGTGCTGCTGCACAAAACTCTACAGGTCCTTTCTTCGATCACGTTGGAACATAGATTCATCAAGGCACACATGCACTGGCTTGACATCAGCCCCTTCTGCATTATTTAGCAGAACAGCATTACACCAGGGCCTCAGAAAGCAGAAAACAGTCTTAAGACTTTCTGCAATCACGAAATGTTGAATGGGAGCCTCCTAATACGGCAGCCCAGAGCCACTAGGACTTCAAGTGTGCCTACAAGGTCTGGAGGGCAGCTGGATCGTATTCCTTCAAAAGTTTCAGTGCTAGGACTGAGTATATTTCATCACTGATGTCATCTACAGGCGCCCGATGCCATCTCAGCGTAGATTCTGCTTGTTTGCTGTTCACTTGCTGCATGAGCTTCTGCCTAGGCCCTCCAAACAAATGAGACAATGCGCCAGCTGCTTCCACCGTTGCATCGTTAGCACTTGAAACATGCTGCTCAGCTGCGTCATGATCAGTTGGCAGACTTGAGCTTGCAGTTTGGCTGGTGTCGTTATGGTCAAGCTCTTGACTGCCCACACCATTTTCTTGATGGCATTCATCTAAAGACTCCCCATCAGCACTTTTGACAGTGCTGTGATGTGATGCATTGGCTGACTGATCTGCCTCTGCTTGGCTGCTTGAGGGTGTCAAGTATTTGAGTTGAGCTCTGGCATACACAACATCATAATGCTCGTGCAGCATAGCAGCAACAAAGTCATCCCACTTGCTCTGTTCTGCCAGCTCCCGCCACTTACTCACAACCTACACATCATTCAAACACTTTGCTGCAGCATGCCCATCAACACCACTGCCATCAGCCAATGAGAGCCAGGCAACTCAATACCAAGGCTGTATAATGTGCAGATCCAGTCTGCTTACTGAGAACAACACCTGTTACAGTTCAATCCAAACCAACGACACATACATGTACACAAGACGATGGAGCTTAGCAGATCATGTACACATTTAGAAATGCCTCCTGAACTACAATTGCCTCCTGAATTGAAAAAGCCTCCTGATTAGAAATGCCTCCTGAGTTACAAATGCCTCCTGAATACAACACCAACATACCTTTTTGCCGGAGGTCTTGGTGAGCGCATCCAGCTTGCGCATCAGCACATCCTTGTGCTCATCCTCGAAGTAGCTGTAATTGTGACGCAACCAAGCCACTCTGCTGTGCAGTGGGACCTCCAGCTCTGTCACTTGGGCAGCAGCTTGCATGGCCTGACACATTCACCACATGAGCTGTGTACTTGAGTGTTGCTTGCATGGCCTGAGACATTCACCACGTAAGCCATGTGACTGAGTGTTCCTTGCACTGCGACATGCATCAATGAGGCTCCCAATGGTGCAGGATGCACCTGTCTGACTTGGTCGCATTTATAAAACCTGCTCTCGGCATCAACGACATGATTCTCATGACTGAGGTAGTTATAGTCTAGATTCAACACAAATTTATCGTTGCAGATTCAAAATTATTCAATTGGAACAAACCTAAAAGGCTGGTTTGCACCAGCAGCACGATGCTGTATGTAAGGCAGAGTTGTATCTGACACTGCTAGTTTACCTTCCACATGGCGGCGGGTACTTGGCGGCGGCCAACCAGGGAAGACTCAGACTCAATGAAGACCGGCCGATTCACCGAGAAGTTGCGCATTTGGTGCAGCAGCTTAGATTCAAACATCTTCTGGGGAGGCTGCAGGCGGGTAGGGTGGTCGCCCAGAATACTACCCCGATGGTCTGCTGCCACCTCCAAATCCACCACCTGTTTGAGTCATCACAGCCATCATTGCCAAGGAGTCTCACAGGTGACATTTTCACAAATGCCACATTATCATAGTCTTGGGGCATCATCAGGAGCCAGATTGCCTTTCAAGCCAAAGATTGATGGCACCGTTTGCTGTTCCGCTGCAACAAATGGGCAGAGTGCAACATTCAGGGCAAATGGGCAGTGCAACATTCAGGAGAACAGACTTGAGTTGTGCAGCAGGAGAAGCCACAGGTACAGAGGGTAACTGAAAAACGTGTTGCATGCTGGAAGAGCCTTTCAAATGACCTGGCCTCCGTGATCTCTGAGGCAGTCCAGCAGCTTCCCCTTCCCTGATCCAGTGGCTCCACCTATCACATGGTACTGGAAACGCCCAAGCAACTCCATGCACCGCCGCACCTGAACATAAATATATTCTGGTTCAAGATATATGTAATTGTGCATTGGGCACAAACAGGCCTGCTGCTACATGCTCAATCACTGCAAATGTATACGGGCTACCATCACTGCCTGGAGGATATACTGACTTGCAATCTCCTGTACCTCAGGGGTATGGTCTCTGCCTCACGGCTTTCCCAAAGCTTCAAGATATGAACCTAAAAGCACAAACAGGAGTCCCAACATGCAGCAGAACATGTCAAAGGGTCCCTTGATGTGCACACAACATGCACCCACCTGATTGCGGTAGCCCATGTAGCCACGCTTGACGATAGCAACCTGCCAACCCACCCTGGAGAGGACGTGGGCCAAGGACTGTGACCTCTCACCCCCCCGCCAGCAGTACACCAGAACCTTGAGCTGCTTGCCATGCTCCTGGAAATGATTCAACAGAATGTCTGCAATGTTGCGCGAGATGAGCGCAGCTCCCAGTCTCTTTGCTTCATGCTGCCCCCTGCATGCACATGCCACCTGTCAACTGCCCTTAGCCCTGCCCCTGGTGTTGCCCCTGCCCCTGCCCCTGCTAGTGCAAGGCGCGTGTTCTTTTGGGAAAACAGGCACGCAACCCTAGAACATGCTGTCTTTGTGCATGTCAACCAGATTGGGCAGCTGCATCCTGCAGCAATGGGCATGCTTTGGGTTCAGAAGTGCTGCTTGAGAGATCAGCGACTGCGTGACAGTGCAAACAGTTTGAGGCCGTGAGCTCACGTTTGCTTGTATATAGTTCCAATTTGCGCTCTTTGCTCGTTGCTTAGGACAGGCATGCTGACAGCACCTAGGATGCGGTCTTCTTCAAACTCGTCAGGAGTACGCACATCACATACCACATCCCAGTCCGCAGGATTGATCATCTCAACCTCAGGGTCAACAATCTGCAGCAGATATTGAGGGTGAGTCAAGAGGCATAAGAGGTTGATGCTTGACTCTAGCCAGGCATACAGGTTGGCCTCAAATATAGACAGTCCACAGTCAAGCAGAGCTACCTTGCATTGACTACCAGTCACCTTTGACAGCTCAGCAATGTACTCACAGTCTCTGGCTGGCAGGATATGCATCCCTATTTGACTTGGGTTCAAAAAGACAGCGGAGAAACGAACCTGTAAAGGTCTCTGACCCCTTGAATAGTCCACCTGCTCTTTCGCAGGCTGTTCAGAGGCGCAAGTCAGAAATGGATGCAGAGCTACTTTGGCTTGTGGTAGGATTGCCTCAGCAGCACCTGCACCTTGTTGGTGTGCCCTGAGGTTTTTGACTTCCTCATGCTGTGCTGCAGCTGTCTGCTGTGTTTGCATACTTGACAGACGGATCTGTCTTCTCAGGGGATTTGAATTCAGGGATCCAACGTGCGCACGACCATATGCAGCAGATGTGCTGGCGCAAACGGTCCTGTGCTGCAACCTGCTAGCTGCCTGCAAGTGGCAGTGTCGAGGACCACGCAAAGTCAGACTTCGGCCGGTCGCCGTTGCACGCACAGAACAGACAGGCGAGAATCGTTTGCAGCCAGCAATGCTTAGGTCTACGCGGACCACAGAAGACAGGTTCAACGCTGAGAAGTGTGCGGTACTGTTGAGCATAGACTTCGTATCTTTAGGCCAGCTTTCGGTAGCCAAATATACTGTCGAGCGAAATGTTGCCCAGCAAATCTTTCGCATCAGACGATGCCAAGTGGTGTAAGCTGTTGCCGAGAGCCTCACAACCTTCTGTCGTGTGCTTTGGTTTCGGAGCGACAGCTGCATGTTTGCTCAAATTTGCATTAACTTTTGACCACACAGGCGACTAAATCACACGCATCACAACAGCTCATGGCCATGCAGGTGGGCTTGTATTCTGTCTGCCCTGCTGCGTTTTGTCCTGTGCCCCTCGTGTGCTTGGAGCTTGCCTTCTAATTGTGCAGGCAGCTGCAGTGACACCAGGTCTTGTAAGCTGAGACACTGCTTTTGTAAGCCAGTGCACTTGTCTACAGCTGTCTGCCGCTGGCGTTCAGCACGACTCACTTCAAGCTCGGCTCGGTCGAGTTGGACATTGAGGTCTCTCTTGGCTTGTGACAAGGCGTCCTCACGCTGCTGCAGAGCTCTTGCTTGTGCTGAAACCTGCAAGATCATGTACTTGCTGAAGCCCATCTATGTGTACTCATCCCATACTCTCAAGTCAGTCCAAACATGGTCACAAAAAAACCAATCAACATGTTCTGCATTGTACACCTTTTGCAGCGCCAGCAGACACGTGCGTCTTGCAAGCAGACATCGCTGTGATACTTTGCAGGATAAGGGCTACAGGTCAAGCATGTAGACTGCACATCAACCAGCGTTGTGTTGCCATCCAATGTAAGCTCGCATCACAATGACGTCAGTGCAGCAGCCACTGTACATACATGCCTGCTATGTGCTGGAAAGTCACAAGAAAAGTAATAGCACCTGCTTGAGACTGTGTTTGCAGGCCTTCAGGTCGTGCTGCAAACCAGCATTGCAGCTCTGTGCAACCTCATGTTGCTCCACCAGCCTTGAATGATCGGCATGCAAGGAGCGCAGCTCATCTTGCAAGTCTGTTGCCCTGATCCTCATCTGCTCAGACTCGCTGCAACCATATATCATGACATTACTATTATGTGTTCAAAATGACACATATCAGGGCATACCATGACACCAGAAAATTGCATTGGATTGAGCATCACTAGCTGCATGCTGTGTGTTACGTTGCTTGTTCTGCAGGCCAAAGTTTGTTCATAAGGCAGCCTTCATGTTGCAACTCGTGCATCACTCAATGTTTCAACACAGCACTGCTAGACTTGCATTGCTGCCTCAGGCAGAGACCAAGTGTGAAGCTGAGAAAATTCCTTCGTAAAGCAGCAGATATTGCATTGTCCAATGATTGATGTGTTTTCCCATGCAATCTGCATCCGTCATGAGCAATAATGACAGCCCAGCAGGACAGTAGCACAATCTGCCTTGTGCATGCAGAAAGATGCCTTCTGTGTAAACACTGATGCAAGGAACCAGGGGAAAGTGTCTGTACAAGAGGACAGAGCACCAAGCTTACCTGCTGTGAAGAGCTGATGTATCTTGCAGCGCTGCCAGGGCTTGCTGAGCCAGAGTCAGCTCTGCCTGCTTGCTGGCCAGGCTCCTTTCAGATGCCTCCGAGGACCTGCAGACCCACTTCTTTAACACTGGCACAAAACTCAACTTGCGATCACAACATACACCCTGAATCTGAAGCCACGCTGACTGTGCTGTAGCAGATGGTGTTGACATGATGCAGACAGTTGCAAGCCTGCATGAGGCTAATGGGTGACAGATGCTTCACTCCTTGGCTCACAAGCACAAAGACCTCCACAGATGCTAGCAATCATGCTCCTTAGGACTTGGAGATGATCCAACACAGGTCTGTAGTAAACATAGATACAGATGACCATTGCCTCCGGTCTGTATGACAGAGCTACTTAAGGTTGTCATGAACACCTGCCTCATGCATGTACAAAGCCTCAGCTGCATCTGGTACGCCTGTTTACACAGAGAAGGGGCAGATGCAGCAGAGGTATGCAGCATACCTTTTGAGCTTGTCTGTGGCTGCTGCCAGCTGCATGCGCACAGCCTCAACCGTCGCATCAGCTTCAGCCCTGACCCCAATGGCATGGCCCCTCAGCTCAGCCTCCAACTGCCCCTGGCTTTGCCTGCTGGCTGACAGCTCCTGCCTGATCGCTGCCACATCTTGCCTGCTCGCCTCTGCTTGCCTAAACAGGCTTGCTGCCTCAGCTCTGTGAGAGATGGCTGTGCTTTCTACCTCGGCCATGCGCTTGCGCTGCTCGTTAGCTGAGGCCTGTGTGAAGGGAGAGCTGGGAGTTGAGCCCCTTGTTGCACACTGTGCTTGACAAGCAGGTATCGGCCAGGGACACAGCCTCATGAAGCAATCAGACAAAACACTGCCATGCCTCCAATTTGCTTGTTGTTTCACAGTTTGTCCTTGAGCGCATGCGCATGCCAAGGACATTGAAGTAGGTGTGGCATGCCGAACTGCTATACTCATGCAGTACCACATTTGTGGACATTGCAGGTGTTCATGCAATTGCTTGCAGGCATGCTTTTCTCACCATGACAGCATTGGAAATGCACAGTCACCACTGCTGCATGAGATCAACAGGAATGCAGATCACTAGAGACCCTGCAACAGTACGGTAGGCCTAAAGTTATGCTTGTACCACTGCTGAGATACCTGCAACTGCTGCTTCTCAAGCTCCCACTCACGAGCTGCCCGCTCGTGACTCTGCTGAGCACTCTGCAGGCGGCTCAAAGCCTCAGACCTGGCTGACTCAGCTTCTTGAGAGGCTCTGAGCGACCCCAGGTGACTACTGCCAGTTGTGGGGGCTAGTCCCAGGGATGCATAGTGCTCCCTCAGTTCTGCTATCTGGCTGTGCAGTGAGGCTTTGTCGTTCAGCAGGCGCTCGCGCTCTGCCCGCATCTCTGCTACCTGAATTAAACATCAGCCAACAGCTGAAGATACGTATTTATTTTGGAGTCTGACAGGTTCGGCTCTGGCGGCAGCAGCTGAATCAGTTTGCAGCATGTTTGATCTAAACACAGCTTATTGTGCTGCAGCTGTGCTCACTTGTCAGAACTAATTGGCAGTTGTTGCAACATGCATGCAAATGAACCCCTCTACAGCCTCTTACTCCTGATGCATAATGTCTTGCAGGACTTCACACATGCAGGTCATGCATGTTCAGATCAGCATAGTCAGTGGAAGCATAGGAGTGTCTTCGTCAACTTTGTTACCTGTGTCTGCCAAGATGAAGAATCAGCATGAGCTGCCTTGCACTTGGCCTCAGCAGCAATGACTCGCTCCTCAGCATCTGCAGCAGCTGTGATGGCAGCTGCCTGGCGAGTCATCTTGGCCCTGAGGGCTTTCAGCTCAGCCTCAGACTCCGCCCGCTGATCCAGCAGCTTATCCCGAGCTGCTGCTGCTTCTTGAGCTGCATCCATGGCTGTCCTGATGCAAGTGTATACCTACCACAGCACAGCATGTGTTGAGATTGAAGCTTGTTTACTGCTTTGTCAGGTTGAAAGATCAGTTGCATGGAATTGCCAAGCAGCTTTTGCCTGGCTTGTCAATGTAATACAGGTATTTGTAGTGAGTAGCAAAGCGGTGAATAGAGCTGAGGTAGTAATCATCATCAATGCATGTATTTACACAGGCAACATTGCGACAAAGCAGCATTGCAAGTACACAGTCAGGACAACAGACCAAGGAGGATCAAGTCAAGACTGGAGACTCGACAAAAATACTTTGCCATGAAGACTGAAGGATGGTGCGTCAAGACAAGTCGCACCTGGCTCTCCTTCTGCTGTGCTTGCAGGACTTGTGCCTCTGAATCCTGAAGCAACAGACCAAGGCGGCGTTCCTCCCCTTCTGCAGCCGCACATGCTGTGCTGGCCTTCTCATAAGCCTCTGCAAGGGCTGCCACCTGTTGCTGTGCAGCAGACTCACTGACAGACAGTTGCTGCTGCCTAGATGTGACCTTGGCCAGCTCCTCCTGCATCATCAGAATCAACAGCCCGGTCAGCGCTGCTGCTCAGATTGCATCAGAGATCCGCTGTTTGCTGTCAGCAACAACTTGCGCCCAGGGTGTGGCAAACTGGAATTGCAGTAGCGCTGCATGCAAGAAGACTGAGCACGCTGATGGCGTTTTGGAAGATATGTTTGCTGAGAATGTGCTACCCAGGAAGATAGAATTGACGCCGAAAGGGGTAGTCTCTTTCTGTTACCCAGGGAGGAATCACATGCCCAAATCTGGGCCAAATGAAGGCCTGGGGTGGTACACATGTCTTGCAGTTTGCTTGACCCTGCTGGCCGTGGGCTTGATGATGGTAAGCAGTGCTGCCACACTATCTGGCGCTCAACAGCCCAGACTTAGGTGAAGCACAGTGAGACTGGGTTAGGGCACAGTGAGACTGGGTTAGGGCACAGTGAGACACAATGAGACTGAGTTAGGGCACAGTGAAACTAAGTTAGGGCACAGTGAGACTGAGTCAGGGCTCATTGAGACTGAGTTATGGCATAGTGAGACTGAGTCAGGGCACAGCTTATGCCGCGTAACTTACCCAGGTCTGTGCACTTCGCAAACAGGAGGCTAGCCGAGGACAGACCATGGGAGGCTGTGCAACAAAGGTTTGCGGCTCACCTGTATCATGTTCAGCCTTGTGGTGAGCTCCTCTACAGCCTGCTGACTGGACTGAGCTGCTGCTTGCTCACTGGACAGACTCTCACTCAGCTGCTCCAGCTCGGCAGTGTTCTGAGCATTGAGTGCTTGAGTCTGCTGCAGCTCCCCCTTGGCTGCTCTGTACTTGGCTTCGTACCGGTCTGCAGCTGCTTCAGCAGCTTCCAGACGCTCCATGAGCTCAGCTGCCTCACGGCTCAGGCTCACAACCTCAGCAGAGCGCGCCTGACATGACAAAGGCTTTGGTCAAATTTGGCTGCCTGGCTGTCATGTCCATGATTGCAATAAGCAAGAACCTCTGCGCTGCTAGTATCATGCGTTGAGCTGACGATGTGCAAGGTCTCTGCACATGCGACAATTGTGAAGCATGCCCAATCAATGCAGCCGTGACTCGTTCACAACTTGTTCTTTTCGTGCTTGACTGGATTGACAGGCAGCACTTTAGAATGCAACGTGCTCAAGGTTTCCAACAATCCAATTAGGACACCAGCTGCGATGCCATCAGCAATTTCTTTTGCTATAACCAACCTGTACATCGCTTTGCAATTGCTTCATGTCTGCAGCTTGCTGCCGACATTGCCTCTCCAATGTAGCGTTCTCCTGCACAACGCTCTCAGCCTGCTGCTGCAGAGCAGCTACCTGACCACTGGTAGCAGCTTCTGCCTGCTGATGGTTCCTAGCACGGTTTTGCTGCTGACTCAATGCTGACTCAGCATGACCAAGCTGCCTCTGGAGTGAAGCCACTTCGTTCTCAAGCCTGTGTCGCACTTCAATATGGGCTGCGATGCTGTTTAGCAGATTGTCAATCTGCTCTTGTAGCGCACTGGTCTTGGACTGTTTTTGGGCTTCAGACGCTTTTGACTGTGCTTCTGCAGCATGCTGTGCGTGCTGTGTATGCTGTGCTTTGGCCAGCTGCTTGGTGAGCGATTCAAACCGGGTCTCCAGCTGCTCATGGTGCTTCAGGAGAGACTGGTTTTCCTGAGTCAGATTGTCCACCTTGTGCTGTAGCTCCCAGGCCATGTGATCAGCTTGATCATGTGTCTGCTGCTGCTGCTTTGCACCCTTTGCCTCTTCCTGGTTCAGATTCTGAACAGCTGTTGCCAACTCTGACTGCAGCTCACTGTTGTGCCTGCCAAGCTCCTCTAGCTGACTCTGCAGGTGGCTAGACCTGGCTGAGTCTTGCTCTTGAGATGTTGAGGATCTGTCTGATTGCTTGTGTTGAAGCTGCTGTGCAGAGTGTTGAGCCTGACTCAGCTGACTCTGAGCAGATTGGAGTTGCCACTGTAGTTGCTCATTCTCACCACCAAGCTCGGCAACCTACACAGCACATTTGATGTTGATGAACACCTGGTTCCCAAGTCGTGCACCAGTAATTGATATGACTGTTGCCTAAGTTGGCACAATCTCAGCATAGCAGACTGTTCCAACAGGTCACAGGATATTTTGCTGAGTTGGCAGTGACCATGTGCAGCATGTGGTTGGACCAATCCTGTATGCAAGTTACTGAGGCCAGACATGGTTTCACTTGGGTGGTTTGTTTGCTTATTGGTGGACAGAGGATTCTGTTCAGACACCATCCGAGCATACCCTTGCGCTGAGGGCCTGCAATTCACGCTGTGTAGCAGGAGACCCTTTCACAGACTGCACAACATCTTCCTTGGCACGACTGCTGCTGCTGCTGCTGATGGCCTTCTGCTGGGCCTCGGACAGCTTGAGGTCATGTGACAACTGACGCACCACCTCTTCCAGCATATTGACCTGCGTGCACACTGGCTTGCTGATACAGTAGCAGCTCTTGGTTGGTTTAACATCCAAACACGGATACCTTGGTGTCACGGCAAGCACTGGGCAGCATAGCAGTCAGCAAGGGAACAACATTCCAGAACAGAGTGTAAGTAGGGCGTGCAGCCTGGGTATATCTGGAAAGGGTGGATGCAGCCTGGACCAAACTCAGGTTGGTAATGCAGGCCAGCAGCAGACCATCATTCTGCATGATGTACGAGCTGAAACTCTGACGGTGTAACAGTGGTTAGCTTTGGAAACAATTAAGGCATCTGTTCATGCAAGTGTCATGTGATCTATACACTGTACCTTAGCCTGCATGGCATCATCTGAGGACTGCTGCTGTCTTCTGCTGGAGCCTGTGACCTCCTGCGTCGCCTCCTCGTCTGCAGAAGGTCGCCGTGAGTACACCGCCAGAATAGGCTTGTCAGAGAAGCCCTTCCTGGGGCTGGTCAGCCTGGCTTGAGCAGGCACCTGCCCTATCCCAGCAAGGTTCTCATGTGGCTGCTGGGAAGGGGACACAGAAGCAGATCCTTGACTAACTACAGCAGCTGAGGTAGAGCGTGTTGCACCTCCAGCTTGGGAGGGTGCTGATCCCAGGACAGCGTTAATGGAGCGGTCACCATCCCCAGATGGCTGAACCTGGGATGAAGCTGGCCCCAAGATGGGGCTGGTGGAGTAGCCTGAACCCTGCACACTATACTGCTCAGCTCGCGATTGAGCTGACTCTGTCTGACCTGGACTAGCTGCTTCCTTTTGAACAGCATGAGCAACCGTGGACTTGTTGTGAGGAGACTGGTATGGCGCAGCTTCCAGAAGGTCAAACTCAGAGGACCCTGCTGATGATGCAGATGACAATGACTCAGCTGACAAGCTATCTGAACCCTGTGCTGCTGCTCCTGAGACTGAGATGGAAGCCATCTGCCCTGCTGTGTTATCACCACTGCTGCTTGCCTGCCCTCCCTTGCCACCAGCTGATGCAGCCTCCAAGGTAGTTGCAGGTGATATGCCCTGAGCGCTACTGTCTCGTGAAGGCTGGGAGTGAGTCCCCCCTTGTGCATCCCCTATGCTGCTCTGCAGCACTACGCCCAACCTGTGCTTGCTGCTCACTTCAGCTGCTGCTGCTGCTGCTGCTGATGTTGATGCTGGTGAGGTGGACTCTGCCTCAGAGCTAGGCTCGACATGTGCTTCACGCAAAGGACTGGCTTTGCCCTGGATACCTTCGCCATTGCCATTTGCGCGCATGGTAGGTGATGTGGCTGCACCTACCTCCAGAGGCGAATAAACAGACGCAGTAGCAATGGCCAGCTGCGGCCGTTCACCTCGGCTCAGCTGTGGTCTGAATTTGCCAGCCTCTACAAACGAGCCCCTGGACTTCTCAAGACCTGAGTCAGCAACCTGACGACCAGAGAGACCACCTGCATCTGCTTCCAACAAAAGCTCTGTGTTTGTGCCACTGCCTGCCTTGCTATCTCTGCTGACAGCGGCCTCAGGCTTTGCTAAGGATGTAAACGCAGACCTAGGCTGTGACACTGCCGCAGCAGATGCTGCTGCAGTGTTGCCCTGGCCTGCAGCCGGCCAGGACTTTGTCTGGCTGAAGTCATAGCTGAACTCATCGTCGTCTGAGCTATGACCAGCCTGCGCAGAGCTAAGATTGCTCAGCCCTGGTACTGCTCCATATCTATCTGCTGCTTGGGAGCGAGCCTGGCTTGGTGCAGTGTCTGCAACAACAGGAGCAGCAGCAGCAGCAGGCTTGGTGGGTAAGACTGAGCTCTGCTGTGAGGTGCGGCTGTTATGAGGCAAGTCCTGAGCAAAGCTGGGCTCAGCAGCAAGGTCTGGAGGTGCGTGCTTGGCTGGGCTGTTGAACCTGAAAGACTCAGATCGCCCTGCAGCAGCCTTTGCGCCCTGTGCAGTTTGAACTTGAGGTTGGAGGGAGATGCTGTTGAAGCGGGAAGGCACGCCGCTGTCCAGGGTGGATGCACTGGTGGCTCTGCTGGCCAGGCTGTCAGACTGGGATGCAGTCCGGGACTGAGATTGCAGCTTTCCGTCTTTGTCACTGCTGCGCGAGGTGCGCAGCTTGGACAGACCTTTGGTGAAGGGGCGTAGCAGGCTAGACCCCATGCGGCTCAGAGGGGAGGGATCACGCTTCTTCTTCTGCTTCTGCTTGGCAGCTTTGGACGTGAGCTCAGTCTCTGTGCTAGGCCCACTGAAAGACTTGAGTCTTGGGATATCGTCATTCGGGTCGTGTCCCAGCGTGCCACCCTGCAGGACCCCACAAGCACTCAATCACAACCTTTGAAGTTATGCCTTCATTTAAGCGAGCAAGCCTCAGTGTCTACCAGATTTAGAGTTTGCCTGCAGGGTGGCATGCTCCCTGCCCTCCCTGACATTCAAGGGAGCAAGCCTCGATGTCTGCCAGATTTAGAAGTCTGTACCAAATTGCATGCAGCATAATTACTCATATGCGCCAAACTTGCATTACAGCCCCTCAGCATTTCTGCTTGCTCTCAGCTATGACACATTGGTATGTCTCTGACGCGACTCGCACAGAACGCAATTGCAAACAGAGTTTGTCTGTCAGGCTGAAAGGAGCATGTTGCCAGGCATGAGTTCCACCTGAGTACTGACTGGGAGCTGATTGGTGAAAGCCAATTGCGCAGGTGAGGAGTCCCGCCTTTGCCTGTTTCCAGCAGTGGCATCTCCTTCTGCTGGCATGCCAAATGCAGCCCCTCCATCCTGCAGTATCAATGAAACGTGCTGTTGCATGCATTTGTTGCATCAGCAGTGTTCATGTGGTTGCAGGATCATCAGCAGAAAGATATAGTTGGTGAGGTGTGCAGCTTTTGTGGTGACCTCAAAAAAGCTCACTAATCATGCGCAGTCACAAGTTGGGGACGAAAGATTGCTTCATTGCTGCTGAGGCTTTGCAAGCCATGCCGCGTGTCAAAACAGATCATCCTCAAAGATTCAATTTGCACAAGCCATGGGTACTGCTACGGATTTTGCAATTGGCTTCTGTGGGTTGTGCACGCAGGGACATGAGGATCTATATTGTTGCAAGGCAACCTAGGCCCGGTACAGCTCCTCTTGCTATAAAAAGCAAGTCAATCATCCAGGACCATGCATGCTCACGCTCTACCTTGACGCCAGAAGACTGATGTCTGATCAAGGCAAGCTCAGCAGGCGAGGGATCTCTTCTTCGTCTAGGGGAGATTGCAGACGCACTGGCATTGGACAGACCACTGACAGACATGTCGCTGTTCATGCTGCTTTGCTTCATGGCACCATTCTCAGCAGAGAATGCATCCCTGTTAAGCCTAAGGGACACGCCCTTAGTAGCTGCAGCACTGCCGCCAACAGGCTGATGCTTTGCAGCAGCTACTTCTGCATCCAAGGGATCTTTGCCTTGCCTAGGGGTGAGTGCAGATGCAGCGTGATCTTGCTGACTACCAGCATCATGTGATGTGCCCAAAGAGGACTGCTTAGCAATTGCCAGTTCAGCTGGCGAAGGGTCTCGTCTGTGCCGGGGTGACAGTGCAAACATGCTGATGCTGCCGGTGTCCACATCAGGAACTGCGCCTGCGTTGGCTTTGCCTGAAGCCTGTCTGGCTAGTGCTAGCTCAGCAGGGGATGGATCTCTCCTCTGTCTGGGCGAGACTGCAGCTATATCCATGCCAGACACACCAGAAGCGCTGCTCAGTGAGTGTTGTCTGAAAGTAGTGGTTGAGTTGAATGACAAGTCCTGGCGCTGTCTAGGGGACGCTGAGGGGATGAGTGTGCTGTCCTTGTTGGATACAGACGGAGCTTTGCCCAGAGGCGACTTGGTACCCTTGACCTGCAGCAAGATATTGGTGTGTTGATATGTGGCACAAGCGAGACCTGCCTGTCAGCTACAAACGCAGAGGACATGGTGTTACCATGGTAAGTCCTGATGGTCGCTTGTGTATGGAGTCTGCCTCAGAGACCAGCATGCTGGGCTGTACACTGAACATATCTGAAGGTGCTGCATGCTGCAGAGTAGCGGACTGCGGTCCTCTTCCAGGCTGTGCTGAAGTGACATTGCTGTCAGCATTGGTGCCTTTGCCTGCTTCCTGTTGCTTTGCAGCAGCTGCCTTTCGCTTGTCTACCAAATCCTGGACAGTGGCCTCAAGCTGCTTCAAAATCTTCTTGGCCTGCTTCTCAGAGTCTGCTTTGACTCTTAGTTCTCTTGGTCCCTTTGGCGTCTTGAGCTGGATGTCGAAGCAATCAGCAGTGCCAGGATTTTGAGTGCGCAAGGTAGAAGGCAGCCACTTGACAATAACCTCGAAGGGGAATCTCTCCAGGTGCTGCACGTATACAGGTGGTATCTAGTGGTGGTACCTATTGTCGGTGGTTAGAGTCGATGCCTAGAGGTTGAAATGCAATTTTCAGCAGAAGCATGTCTCAGGCATGGCTTACTTGAGCCTTCTGACTGAGCAGGTGCACGCCTTCTGTCTCGATGTCAAGTATGACAGCCTGTTCTTGCCCGTCAACACCAACTAGTTTGACTTTGTGCGACTGCACTTTTGGCATGGCAGCAGCTGGCGATGATTCAGCCAGCCGCTGCTGCCGGCATCCTGCTGATCAAAGCGTGTCACTTCGGTTGATTGTGCTGCTTAAGTGTTGACTGCAGTCAACACCCAAATAACAACACCAGCTGGTGTTGGTACTAAATCGAAACAGTTTCATGCAGGCATCAACTTCGAGCTGCGTCGCAGACTGACCACAGACTCTGCCTACACATGGCGCATGTTACGCCTGACAAGCCTCACGAAAAGTTTCAGGACAGCAACGCTTTGATACAATTGAGCAGGCAGCTGCAGGCAGCGCATGCTGCTGACTTAGCTGCGACTGCACGGGACGGAGCTTCACACCCTATAGGAGCACCACCAAAGAGGCATTCCAGGGAAGGTGTGTTAATGCACATGCATGCTGATTCTCCGCATCTACTCAGTAACAGACAGGGATAAGAAGACATTGAGCCCAAGCCTGTTTGTGTTCAGTTCCTGGTGTGTCACCCAGCAAGCGACAGAAGCTGCAGCACGTAACGCAAGAAAGTGCTGATATTAGAGCGTCTCGAGGCAAGCACGTATCCAGAACGAACATGGGAAGTATACCAGCAGTAGCAGCACAACAGCAGGTCAGCGACGCTGACCAACATACCACCATAGTTGACAAAGGTCAGCCAGCATTGAACCTCAGAGAAAAACAGGCTGCAGCGACTGCACTTCCCAAATTCAATCAGAAAGCCACTACACCGCATCCTCACAAATACACAGAGCCAGTCAAGCATGGTAGCTTTGCTGACTGGTATTCCGCTATCTGCACAAATGTTTTTGCTGATGAGCTTTCTGCTCTTCACACAACTCAAGACAGCAGTCATGCACAACCAATTCTTATCCTGAAATGCATACGATTGCACGCTACAACTTTTGGTGAACAACAGCAAGGGATTGTCACACAAGAGGCTGCAACACAACAAAGACAAGGTCATTTTCATGTCAGCTGCTGGTTGTAGACACTTCATATGTTGTCATGGCAAAACTGTCTGTATGAGACTGTCAGCTCACCATTTTGCTGGGCACCACTGTACTGATGCTACATTTTGACTACTGCAATTCCTGATAATATCAGCACTGCCCAACTTATTCAGCATGTTTCTGTTCTGAAATGGTCGTGGTAAGACTCATGAAAAATAAAACCCAATATTGATGATAACTCTGTGCACAACACGCACTCCAATTTACGCACTGTCTACATGGAAGCTCATAGTGTGAGGCTATCCATTGGATTTCTACTAATAAATAGCCTGCTGGGTTGGCATATGGGGCGTGCTACTTTGCAGATCGTGACACAAAGCAGCCAAGCGTGCATTTTGAGATCCAGGGAAATATTTGTTACAAATTAGACACAGGCTGGTAACTTCACGTGAACTTGCAAGGGTTCGTATACACGTATGCTTAAGCTAGCTGTACAATCAAAGAGCGTAGAAGCGGCCCATGGGCATCACATTGAAAGCTGTCTGGATCAGCAGGGAATTTGGGCATGATGTCATCAATGTATCTGTAATTCAGCTCAACATGAACACGGTTGATTAAGCTTAACACGATATCAAGGAGTCACAATGTGTTTGACTCAAAGTGAACAGCAACCAGCAATCCCCATACAAGTCGCACTTGGTAGTCAGATGAGAATATCAAAAGGCAGAACAGTGATTTGGGCACTGGCCTGCATGTACAGAAACGCAGTTTTTTTTGGGCCAAGGCTGAGCCCATGTGCAACATATACAGCATATGTAATGACAAACACAGGTTGGGTGCCTTGATCTGCAATTTGCATTGCAGCCTGCTGCTCAGTACAGAATGAGAAGAAGATAGCATGTGACTGATGCTTGACTGGAAACTAATCCAGCCTGGGTGCTCTGCAAGGGCAGCAGTGGCGCCCACTCCAACCGTGCAGGCCCATGTACTCCACATCTATGTTGTCACCACTCCCACGTGGACGCAGCAGCTTGATGACAACGTATTTGCAGGACCTGCGAATAAACAATGTGCATTGCTGCCACATATTGCAGGGCTGCTCGTCAAGCTGCATTGTGCTGCCTTTTGTAAACCCATGACACATGTGAACGATGGGCATGCATTGCGCCTTTCTGCAAAGAGAAGGTCATCAGACTCACCTTGGAATGGCCGCAGGCATTGTGACATTGCATCTGCCCCTCATGCTCACTAATGCTACTGGCTTGGGCATGCAGGGGGTCATTTGCGCCTGTATTGCAGCTTTGTTTGTTGCATCGTGTATGCAAAGAGCATGTTGGCAATCATGACCATTTACAAAGAAGAGACTGTATACAAGTGTCTCACCTGTTGTGACCACCGAATTACTTCCTGCTCAAAGTCACGTTCACTGCGTACTTGATCAAAGCTGACAAGCTTTTCCAGAGAAGGCACACCTGCATGTATGATGTGATTTGATGCATCACACTCTGGTGTAACGCTTCTAGTACAAGCAGGTTTGACACAGGGAACACAGCTTGTATTCACTCCGTAGGACGCAAGGAATACTACATTCATGCCGGAGGAGTTGGTGCCAGTTGACTAACCAAGAGAAGCAAACACAATGGCTTGTGCCACTGGACTGTTGTACCCTTCGACTGGTGTCCTTATGGTGACAGACTCTATGGTGCAACTGCCTCGTCCAGCAAACTTGGCAACCACATTGACAGCAGCACTGTTCCTGCAGGTCATTTAAGACTTGAGCCAAGCAATAACTAATTAGCATGTTGCACCTGTGCAGAGGCTGACACCTACCCAAGTTCCGAACTGTAGCATGAAAGATCATCATCTGTAATATTCTCGCATCCGTGTTCCGGGGAGTATGCGCCTCCTGCACCGCCAGGCAGTCCTGAGCTCATCTGCAGGTCGCTTCAAGGCTTGTGATCAGTTTTGGGGCGAAGTCACCTACCGTCGGTTGATAGGCTTGCAAATGACAGGCACTGCTCATGTGACAAGGGTGCATCATCATCAATCCGACGCTCGATTGTTTCGTCGTCCGTGAGCTTCAACCAGCCGAGAAGGGCTAGGTCGTTCTCGGCGTCTACAAAAGCAGCCAGCGGTCGAACCATAAAAGCTGCGAAGCTGGTCCGGACACTTCCTTAAGCCGCTGTTGACTGGCCTCCAGGTCGAAGCACAAGCACAATGCGTCGCTTCAGCCACCTTCAAGTGAACCCCCAACTGCAGATGGGCACTTGCTGCTGCTATGGTCGTTGGGCACACAAACAATGGTTTGCTGGAACGCTGCAGTTCCAGAGCATGCAGTTGTCTTCGGTGCCAGGACGATACCAAGATCCACTGACGATCTTCTTCTCGCTGCTTGGTGTTTCCGCTCGGCATCACAAAGCACAGTCCACTTGCTGCAGGTCACCATGGCAGATGTGCCAAAACTTATGGAGGCTGCCTCCAGATGGCAGAAGAATTTCAACACCCCCCTGCCTTTGGCTGCAAACTCAAGGCTAGCTATCATCACCTGCATGGACTCTCGGTAAGACGTGTACAAACATACTCTGCAAGTCTGGTGCATAGTACGATCAGTTGTCCTTACACAGGGTGCACCCAGAGCGTATATTTGACATGAAGCTCGGGGACGCTGAGGTGCTCAGAAATGCTGGTGGCAGGGTGACCTTGGACATGATCAGGTGAACTTTTTCTCCTGTCAAGTAGCATCCTGCAGCTTGGCAGACTGTCCCTTTGCATGCCTCCAAACGCAAATAGAGTTTGTTCTTACCTCCTTCAAGCCAAATCTTCAATGTTCAGATCTCTGGTGGTCAGCCAAGAAATTTTGAAGACCACTGATATTCTCGTGATCCATCACACAGACTGTGGCGGTCAGGCAGCTGTAAGACAGCATGGCATGCTGATTCAGGCTATGGTTGACAAGCTCCCATTTTTGTTTGGGCTTGTGCTCAGATTGCTTGATGCTCTGAGTATGACTGGCATGCTCCTAAAGCCTATAAGAAATCTAGAGCGCAGCGTTTATGAAGATGTCGAGAAGCTGAAGAGTAACCCGATGGTTCCTAAAGCAATTGGCATATATGGATTCTTGTACTCAACAGAAGATGGGTCCCTGAAAGAAATTACAAGGCGTCTACCTGTACGTGGCAAGAAGCTGCAGTGATGCTGCCCAGGCCTACCGTCCTGATCAATGACAGCTTGCCTAAAAGGCAGCCACCATGACCTGCGATACATCCTGACTTGCAAGTTCAGCAATACTGCAGGTCGTCATGGTCATTGTATCTGCAGAAGATCAGTAACTTGGGGCATGATCCTGAAGCCAACTGTTACTCGACAGAGTATGCTGTTGACGATCAAGTTGGATATGGGACTCTGCAGTATATTGGTGGCAGACATGGTGGTTGTTCATTGTGCAGTTGGCTAGTAGGCCACCTAGTCTGCAGGTCAGAGTCACAGAAGTGCAGTATAGGTCCACCATGAGACCTGTTTCAAGGCAGTTGCAAAGGGATGCCTAGGCAGTAACGATATCCCCAGCAGATGGGATTGAAGGCCACATGTGCAGTCAAAACAGCTCCAATTTTAATTGAATGTACATGCCTGATAAGTGCCTGGCGCTGTGAGACTGACAATGTCTGGAGCATGATCATCCAGCACTGCTCATTCCCAACAGACCTACTGTAAACAAACCCCTGGGTACCTATAGGGGTACCTAGCTAGTGGATGCAGCTGACCACTGCGCAATACCAAAGCTGTCTCAGGAGACCTCCTGCACTTTGAGTGCTTGTGCATATGACACGTTGGTCTAGTCATTCAGGTTTGTAACATGCTGCAAGGAGGGGTCATAAACCAAATCCAAGAAACCATTCAAGCAGATCATGGGGCTGGCAGTGTACAGACCATGGTAACATGAGAGTCATGACAGTGATGCATGGTTGCTGGTATGAACCTGTGTTGTGACTAAACAGCATGCGTAGACAAGCAAAAGTAAGTACAACAGCACGCTTACACCTAAACATACACTGTCCTCATTATTTCATCGGATAGAGAGCAAAAATTAGACGTTCAGGCTTCTGTGCAAAATGTAATCATCAAGCATTCGTGCACAAAATTGTGCAGACATTTCCTGCAAAAGCGTGGCCACATGGTTTAACAGACCAGTCACTTGCGCCGAGCAAGCACGACAAGCAAATCGACTCTTGTTATTCAATGCTTGGATTGAGAGCCGCCGCGCACATCTTCAAGAACGCTAAGTCGTCACCTGCTTGCCAACAATTTGCCAGTACCACAGGCTTGCCATATCTGCAGGTGATGGCCAACCCAAACTGCCCAAACACCGCAGCATCTGTCTGTCCTTGATGCAAACTTCGACAAACAAAGCGTCTTGATGATTTGCATTTGGATCTCCCTTCAGTGCATACGTTCCTCAGTCATGTTGCTTTTGCATGCTGCATGCTTTGCGATTGTGCACCCGAAAGGCTTTGGTCCGTACTGCAGATGGCTTCACAACACACCTCAGGCGCAAAGCTTCGAACACCCAAAGGGTTCAACAAACTTCTTGCCGTCAACATTGGTTATGGTGTCGACCAGCATGGTCAGGATGCCACCGTAAGTGATTGGGCAAACTGTTAGGGCTGCAGAACAATTTTCAGGGGCATACAGCGTGCAGATCAACACAACTTGACTTGTGATGCATGCAGGAAGCCGCAGTGAGGGCAGTGCAAAACGCAATGGGAAGCACAGCTTTGCCAGGCGTGCTATCTATGGTTCCAGGTGTGTCAATTAAGTTGCTTTGATTGGTCAAACTCGCGTGCAAGCATGCTTATTTGAGCGCAACAATGAACTGTGCAGGTGGGCATGACAAGGTCAAGATCAAATGCAAAATTGGTGTCCCAGACTCAGTAAGATTTTGGTCATTGTTGGCGTCACATTTTTTCCTTTGAGCTGTTCCTCAAACTGTCAGAACAGCAGCCAGTACTGACTGACCATACTTCCTTTGCAGAAAACTGTGGATGTTGAGGCGGTTAAGAAGGTGGGCAGAATTGCACTTGATTGCTTTCTTGCAACATCAGTGGTTTGCCCACCTCTGTCACTGCAATGACTGCCTTCTGCAGGCTTTCTACTATGGTCATGTAGATGTTAAGTGTGTGCCAGGAGGTCTTCGCACACACAGTGGCATCATCTACCCAAAGTCAGGTGCGCAACAGATGCCTGCAGCTCAACGTGATCACAGCAAGATGTCCTTACACTAGGAACCCATTTGACAGGACAAGCAAAGTCCGTATTGCAGATTGATGTGCTATGTTTCCAAGCGCCAGCATGCATGTAGTGCAGTGCAGGCGGTACACAATGGACACATGCACAATATGCTTGATATTTTGCTCAATGAAGCTTCCACTATGTGCATCCCCTGTGGGCCTGAAATGAAGCAACATCATAGTAAATTGAGACTGCTGGCTTGCAGGTGACCCAGAAAGCAAGGATGATGTGGAGGCTGACACCAGTGGGGATGAGACAGACCCTGTAGACTCTGGACACAAGGCCAGAGATGAAATGTTCTGTGCAGTTGCGTCTATTCGTGTGGGATATTGAACACCTGAAACGACCACA
>JAABUK010001740.1_pt1 | contig 40829 bp, 36 predicted proteins | sample 5559141 | NCBI WGS metagenome assembly JAABUK01 (sample SAMN10711869, study PRJNA513367) | rock metagenome | isolation source: Antarctica rocks | place: Antarctica: Victoria Land, Pudding Butte nord | collected 2016-01-03 | reverse complement strand
GGTACAGTTTACGGCGCAGCCTCCTCAACTCCTGCCTGGCGGTCAGAGTTTCGACCGGATGCGCGCCGGGTATGGCGTGGAACACCGCCTAACCAAGCCGGCTCATCCGTGGACCAACGGCCAGGTGGAGCGGATGAATCGTACCACAAAGAGGCGACGGTACAGCGCTACCATTACCAGACCACCGACGAGCTCAACCAGCACCTGCAAGCCTTTTTGCTGGCCTATAATCAGGCTAAACGGCTCAAGACCCTGCGTGGCCTAACGCCACACGAATTTGTCTGCACGCAGTGGCAAAAGAACCCGGTTATCTTTACCCAAGACCCGACCCATCTCACCTTGGGACTATACAGCTAGTACTACCCCTAGCCGTTTGCTTTTAAATGTGGGACTTCTATTTTAAAATTCTATTAACCAGCGCCCTGTTGTCAGCCAGTTGCGAGTATGCCACCGCACAAACCGCTGAGGTTCGCAACCTCGCCAGCGACACGCTTCAGCCAACTAATGCGAAGTATCATTTCCCGGTGAGCCGGCTGGGTACGGTGGGCGGCAAGCAGCTTTACGTGTTTATTACCAACGTAAGTGAGCGGGGCAATGGCCTCGAATTTACCTGGCGGAATCCGTTGGTGCTGCCTCGCCCCAAGCCGGTTTTTATTACCAGCAGCCAGCTACAGTGGGTGCGGCTCGATGGGGCTTATTATGAGCCTGTACGCCTGCCTGACAAAGAGGCCCACGGGCTGGCGCTACGCTTGCAAGCAGGCCCACGCGTAGAGCTATTCGACGTTGCTACCCCCACCCATTCCGCTACCTGTGCCCGGCGGTATGGTACCCATTCTCTGGACCGGGGCCTTTAGTAACAACTACAATCACGCTTGGTACCTGCGCCGACCCGGCGAAAAAACGATGACCGCCGTACCCGAAGGCAAAAAGTTCGCGCCTTTTTTGGCTGCTTATTTTGTTGATGCCGCTGACTTGGCGGCAACCATCACTACTGGGGCCGCCGGCGCGCGCTACGACGACGTACCCCAGTTGGTAGCTACCTACAATAAATAACTGACGTTACGCAGCAGAAAATAATGTATCCTAAGCGCGGACTCATAACCCGCTGGTTAGCCTCCTACCCCCCAACCAGTTCCGCTACAGCGGCTTCGTAGGCCGCTTGCTCGGCGGCGCGCTGCACCTGCACCGGGGCGGCGGCGCGCTCCTGGCAGTCGGCCAGCGGGCAGCGCTCGCAGGTTTCGTTCACGATGCGCACCGGTAGCGCCGGGTCGGCCAGGAACTTGAATTGCTGGCGCAGGTTGTCGTCGCAGCGCAGGCCCACGGTCACGCTCATGGCGGGCGCGTCGGGCGCGCCGGCGCGGGCCAGCGTCAGGCACAGGTACTCGTCGTCGGTGCCCAGATACTGTGAGCGTTGCGCGTCGAGTAGGGTTACGAGGCCAGCGGGCGGGGCTGCGGCGCGGGCTGCGGCTATCAGGCGCAGGCTCACCCAGCGGCGGCAATAGTGCTCGTGCAGGTCGTTGCCGTGGGGGTTGTGCAGGCGCGAGAGGTGCAGCTCCTTGGTCAACGCATAGTCAGCGCCGGCCCGAGCTTGGTCAAACCGCAGGAAGAACAGGCTGGTCAGCCCAAGATGCTTGGGTAAGAGCGTCGCCAGGCGCTGCATCAGCATTTCCGAGCTCACGTCGTAGCGCTCCAGCAGGGCCAGCAGGGCGCCGGGCTGCCACTTTTTGGCCCCCAGCACCTGGCGCAGGTCGCGCACCAGGCTGTCTTCCTCCATCAGCAGGGCACTGGCGAAGTAGGAAGCCCGGAAGTTGTTCAACACCTCCTCAAACGAGCGCAGGGGCAGCGAGTTGGGGCTGGCATAATGACGCTCTTTGAGTTTCAAATAATTGAACCCCAGCTCCCTACCCAGCACGAAGGCCTGTTGCCCGCGGCTCAGGGTAGGCAGCAGCAGCAGGGTCTTGGTTTTGGGCCGGAACACGGAGCGCAGCCGCCCCGCCACCGCCACCGGGTGCCCGGCCAGCGTGGTGCGGTCAATGGTGTAGCCGTGCTGTTGCGTCAGCAGGGCTTCGAGCGGCTCCAGGTCAAAGGGGGGGGTAGGGCTAAGCTGGTAGCTGGCCACGAAGGCGCGCACGGCCTCTTCCAGGTCCTCAAAATAGTTGTCGTGCATTTCCCGGTACGAGCGCAGCGCGGCCAGAAAAAAGTGCTCCTGCCGCATCTCGTAGTTGCGGGCAATCTCGAAAACGGTGCTGATAAACGCGTTCATCTTGGCCGGCGCGTTGGCGATGAGTTCAAACAGCTGCATGGGCTCGATGCCATACATGGCCAGTGGAAACTCCTGGAGCACGTTCGAATTCAGCAAATCCGAAATCGGCTCCAACCGGCGCGGCAAGGTGGTCGAGGTCAGCTGGTCGTAGCGCACGTCCAGGCACTTGCTGAAGCTCAGTATCTTATCGGCCTTGGGATACTTTTTGCCCTTCTCAATCTCGTTGAGGTAGCTTACGCTTACCTCGCAGTTGCGCGCCAGCTCAGCCGGGCTCAGGCCCCGCTCCTGCCGCAGCTCGCGCAGCTTCAAGCCAAAAATGAGGCGAACGACTTGGCTATGACTAAGCATGGAAGTAATAAACGAGTAAAAAAATAAATCGCGCGGCCCTCACCACCACAAGCCAAAACCTATCGCATTTGCCGCAAATGAAGCTCTGGGCTACACAAAACTACTGGCAATTAGCAACTTATTGTTTATGAGCGAAAATTCGCTGCAATTTATGATTTCGCTAGCGTAAGTTTGCGTTCGAGTAGCTTTGGCGTTTGCGCATGCGCTATGCTGCCGATTTACCTTCCTCCTTAGTCCCCTTGCCTCAAGCAAGAGGGGTAGCCAACTGACAACAGCAGGTAGCCGAATTTCAAAACGGCGCGCATAGTCCAGCCACTTTTCCTAATTCCCCGCACTAATCCTGTTCCCACCCAGCGCAAATTCCATCAAGTCCGTTTGAAAAGCCTCGGTCGCTTCGGCCGAGGCTTTTTTTGCCCTCAGGTGCCAGGTTAGTTTGTGGTCGGCGCTGCAACCTTTTTAGCTTCTCAGGCCTTATTCTTGCGAATTATTTTAGCAAGAATGGCCAAGGCAAGAACGGTTTTTTTCTGTCAGAACTGCGGCGCGCAGTCGGCAAAGTGGATTGGGCGCTGCCCTTCGTGCGGCGAGTGGAACACTTACGTGGAGGAAGTGGTGCAGAAGGAAACCGCCGCCACCACTACCGGCCAGTGGAAACCCGCCAGCACCGTGCCCGGCGGCAACGTGAGCAAAGCCGCCAAGTCGCGCCCGCTGGCCGACATCCGCCACGAGGAAGAGCCGCGCATCATCACCCCCGACGGCGAACTGAACCGCGTGCTGGGCGGTGGTCTGGTGCCAGGCTCCATCGTGCTCATCGGCGGTGAGCCGGGCATCGGCAAGAGCACACTCATGCTCCAGATTGCCCTGATGATGAAGCAGCTGCGCATTCTCTACGTGAGCGGCGAGGAGAGCGAAGCCCAGATAAAGATGCGTGCCGAGCGCCTGGCCGACGGCCAGCACCCCGGCTGCTATATCCTGACCGAGACGAATACCCAGAACATTTTCCGGCAGGTAGACCAGGTTGAACCCAACCTGCTCGTCATCGACTCCATCCAGACCATGCACTCGACGCTGGTGGAGAGCGGCGCGGGCTCGGTGAGCCAGGTGCGCGAGTGCACCGCCGAATTCCTGAAATACGCTAAGGAAACCGGCACGCCGGTGCTGCTCATCGGCCACATCACGAAGGATGGCAGCATCGCGGGCCCCAAAATTCTGGAGCACATGGTGGACACGGTTTTGCAGTTTGAGGGCGACCGGCACCTAAGCTACCGCATCCTGCGCACCACTAAAAACCGCTTCGGCAGCACCTCCGAGCTAGGCATCTATGAGATGCAGGGTAGTGGCCTGCGCCAGGTGAGCAACCCGTCGGAGATACTGCTTTCGCAGCGCGCCGAAAGCCTGAGCGGCATGGCCATTGGGGCCACCTTAGAGGGCAACCGCCCGCTGCTGGTGGAAGTGCAGGCCCTCGTGACGCCCGCCACCTATGGCACGCCGCAGCGCAGCAGCACCGGCTTCGACGCCAAGCGCCTGCAAATGCTGCTGGCCGTGCTCGAAAAGCGCGCCGGCCTACGCCTGGGTCAGCACGACGTCTTTCTGAATATCGCGGGCGGCCTGCGCCTCGACGACCCGGCCCTCGACGCGGCCGTGTGCGCCGCCGTGGTATCCTCGCTGAATGACCTGCCCATCCCCGGCGATGTGTGCCTGGCCGCCGAGGTAGGCCTCAGCGGTGAGATGCGCGCCGTGCCCCGCCTCGACCAGCGCCTGGCCGAAGCCGAAAAGCTAGGTTTCCGCGAGATGTACGTGTCGCAGTTCAACGGCAAGAACCTGGCCGACCAGGGCCGGGCCGGCCTGCGCGTGCAGGCCGTGAGCCGCCTCGATGAGGTATTGCAGGGTTTGTTCGGATGAGTGGCAGATGAGGGGGTAGGGCCAGCGTAACCACGCCAAAAAACTGTCCTATTCCGAGGTAGAGTTTGGCAAAAACCATATTTTTCAGGACTATTCATTTTTGCTAAGTCAACGTGCAAAACGAGTGCGCGGCGTGCCTTATCTTCGGTGCATAATTGACTTTTACCGATAAAATAAATACGTACACGAATTAGGTTTTAGGGTTCATCCGCATTGGTTGTGCTTCGCTGTCTATTGTCCTACCATCTATGAAATTAATAGTTACTTATTTACTCACTTGCTGGCTGAGCGCTGCCTGGGTGCTGGGTGCGCAAGCGCAAGCAACTGGCACCCGGCCAGCCGAAGCGGCTGGCAAAGCGATACTTACGGGCCGGGTTGCCAACCCAACTACTGATACTATTGCCGTCTCGATTCACGACAGTCCATTCGATAGCAGCGAGCGTATTAGCTATGCCAAGCTCAACGAAAAGGGCGAATTTCGGATAACGGTGCAGCTTTCCGGCTCTACCAGGGCCGATTTGGTGTACGGCGACGCGGTGGCGGACCTCTTTCTGGACCCCGGCACGGACCTCGACGTGCGCTTTAAAGGGGAAGATTTACCCGGTACGGTTAAATTCAAGGCCAACGATGTGCCAAGCGGCTTCGCAACCCGGATTCGTAATAATGGCAACCTGACCGACGAGCAGCGCCATCGCCAGCAGATGGCCAACGCCAATTCTTACCTGGCGGAGTTCGATGAGCAGTTCGTGTCAAACGATGGTTTTCAGGTACTTCCGGATAATATTCAGCTCTACGAAGCACCCTTCGTATCGTTCCTGGACTACCGGATTAAGCACGAGCGCAACTTTTTGGAAGACCGCGCCGCGAGGCAGTCTTTTACCATTGATTTTTATAACTATGCCAAGGCCGAGATTACGTACTCCAATGCCAATGACCGCCTGACTTTTCCCGACCTGCGCGAGCAGGTAGTGAGCAGCGAAGGCCGCATGACGATGACGCCCGGCTACTACGAATTTCTGCGCGACCCCAACCTGCTCAACGACCAGACGGCGGTTGCCAACGAGCAGTTTCAGGAGTTTTTGCTCAACTACGTGCATTACATGGCCGCGCAACAGAAGCACCTGCGCACCGACCCCGATTTCTACCCCTTCTGCTACGCCTTCGCCAGCAAGCGCCTCAACAGCACCATGCGCCTGCTCACGCTGGGCCGCGTACTGCAAGAGTCGTTTCGCTTTGGTCACGTGCGCCAGTCGGCCGCTATGCTCAGCGATTTCCGGACCCTGGATACCCGCAAGCACTACCTGCCCGCCCTGGAAACTGACTTTGGCAAGCACAAGGCCCTGGCTATCGGCTCGCAGGCGCCTGACTTCCGGCTGGTTTCGGCTACCGGCGACTCGGTGAAGCTCAGCAGCTTTCAGGGCAAGCTGGTGTACCTCAACTTTTGGAAAACAACTAACGGCCTGTGCCTTCGCGACTTGTCCTATGCCCAGGACCTGGCCAAGCGGTTTGAAGGCAAAAATATTGTCTTCGTAAACGTAGCGCTGGATGAGATGGAGCTGCCCTGGCGCCAGCTCGTAACCACTAAGAAGCTACCGGGCGTGCACGTGCGGGCCATCGGCGGGCTGCGCTCGGAGGTGGCCAAGGCGTATAACCTGAGCGAAGTGCCGGCCTACATCCTGCTGGGCGAAGACGGCACTATTCTCAACCCCAAGCCCAAGCGCCTGAGCAGCCGCGCCGCCGTGGACGAGATAAACCAGTCATTTGGCAAAGCCAGCGTGTACAGCGCGGCCGTGGCCCAGCTCCCTACCCCCGCCAGCGCGGCCAAGTAGGCTCCGCTGGCGGGACACGCGAAAACCCGCGGGGGTAGTCGCGTGTCTGTTGGTCCGTGGGCCGCTGCCTACCTTCATGCTATGCGCTCAACCCTTCGCGACGGTCTTTCCTTATTCCGCAAAGCCACGCCCGGCCGCCTTTTTAATGCCTTCCAGGTAGTTAGCTCTTATATTATAAGCCGCGCCACGGGCCGGGCCCACACCTGGGGCCTGCCCGTGGCGCTGGCATTTGAGCCCACTACCAGCTGCAACCTGCGCTGCCCCGAGTGCCCCAGCGGCCTGCGCTCCTTCACGCGACCAACTGGCATGTTGCCCGCCGACCTGTTTAAAAAGACCATTGATGAGGTAGCCAGCCGGCTCTGGTACCTCATTTTTTACTTCCAGGGTGAGCCTTATCTGCACCCGCAGTTTCTGGATTTGGTGGAATATGCCAGCCAGAAAGGCATCTATACGGCCACTAGCACCAACGCTCATTTTCTCACCGATGAGAATGCCCGCCGCACGGTGGAGAGCGGCCTCGACCGGCTTATCATCTCGCTCGACGGCACTACGCAGGAGGTCTATCAGCAGTACCGAATCGGGGGCAAGCTGGAAAAGGTATTGGCGGGCACCCGCAACGTGGTGAAATGGCGCAAGAAGCTAAGCAGCAATACCCCGCGCATTATCTTTCAATTCCTGGTGGTGCGGCCCAATGAGCACCAGATTGAAGATGCCAAAGCATTGGCCCAGGCGATGGGGGTAGACGACGTGTGGTTCAAAACTGCCCAGATTTACGACTACCAGCAGGGCTCGCCCCTCATCCCGACCATTGACTATTACTCGCGCTACGCCAACAATGGCAACGGCACCTTCAGCCTGAAAAACAAGCTCGTAAACGGCTGCTGGAAGATGTGGCATTCCTGCGTCATCACCTGGGATGGTAAAGTAGTGCCCTGCTGCTTCGATAAAGACGCCGAGTACCGCCTCGGCGACCGTCAGCACGAAAGCTTCCGCACGCTCTGGCACGGCCCCAAATACCACGGCTTCCGCCAGGCCCTGCTAAAAGGCCGCGACCAGATTGAGATGTGCCGCAATTGTACCGAAGGCACGCAGGTATGGGGCTAAACCGCAGATTCAAACGGATTTAACTGATTTCGCGGATACGTCGCTACGCTTCTCTACTACGCAAATGAGAACAGCTAAAATCTGTTTGCTCATTCAATTCTGCGTAGTAAAAGAGCGTAGCGACGTATCCGCGAAATCAGTTAAATCCGTTTGAATCTGCGGTCTATTTCCTGCCTTTCATCAGGTTCTTACCCAGCGATTCTACTTTGAGAATGAACTGGTCCACGTCCTCATTGGCATAAACACCGTAGGCCGACGAGATGGTGCCTTTAGCACCATCAGTCGTTTCGATTGCGTAGAGGATGGACGCATCGTCGGGGCTACTCTCGCCCTCAAAGCGGAAATAATCGACGACCGTGACATCCTCGGGTATGTAGGTACGGGCGCTATCGTTATCCATCGTAGTCAGGCGGCCATCCTTCACGGTGAAGTCGTGGGTGTAGCCCTGGCCGTTGAGCTTTTTCTCGACGGTCACGAGCGAGGTCATTTCTTCTTTGTCCTGCATGGCAATAGGTGCTAATTGGTGGGGTACGGCCTGAAGCAGGCCGCCCCGGCTATACGGAGCCGGGGCGGTCAGGGGTTAATCGTTTTTACAGTTTTTAAGCACCGCCGTTAGCGGGTAGTCGCACGCGTCTCTATCGTGCGCTGCAAAGCGTCCACATCAAGCGCCGCGCCACAGGCACCGCCACAACCTTTGGCGCAGCCAGCCTGGCCCTTGGCGGCGAAAGTTTGCCACACGCGCCGGCCCAGGTAGAGCACAGCTGCCGCAAATAGGGCAAAGATGATAAGCAGTTGAGCGTCCATACGGTACCTAAAACCAGCGAGAAAGGAAGAAAGTTTGCACAGATGCCTTGGGAGTGGGCTTACCACTGAAAGCCTGGCTGCCAATGCTGCCGCATCACGGTCTGCATTTCATCGTGCACGTGGCCGTTGGTGGCCAGCACCTCGCGGTTGAATACGGGGTCGCCGGCTTCGAGCCACTGCGTGACCCTACCCCCCGCCTCGCGCACGAGCAGAATGCCGGCGGCCACGTCATAGGAATTGATGTTGAACTCGAAGTAGCTGTCGAAGCGGCCGCAGGCCACGTAGGCCAGGTCGGTGGCGGCCGAGCCCCAGCGGCGCAGGCCACGCGAGTGCTGCATGTACTCGGTGAGGATGCGCAGGTAGGCGTCGAGGTGGTCGAACTTATAGAAGGGCAGGCCAGTGGCGATGAGTGTATCGTCCATCCGGGTGGCCTGGCTGACGTGGATGGGCTGGTCGTTCAGGAACGCACCGTGGCCCTGGGCGCCGCGGAAGCACTCGTCGCGGCTCACTTCGTACACCACGCCCAGCACCGGCTCGTTGCCGCGCGCCAGGGCCACGCTCACCGCAAAGCAGGGTAAGCCGTGGATAAAGTTGGTGGTGCCGTCGAGCGGGTCGATTATCCAGCGGTACTCCACGCTGGCATTGGAGTTGGCCACGGTGCCTTCCTCGGTTACGAAGCCGGCCGTGGGCAGCAGCGTTTGCAAGCCGGCCACGAGCCGTTTTTCCGACTCTTTATCAACGTAGGAAACCATATCGTGCAGGCCCTTACTTTCGATTTTACTTTGGTCGAAGCCCATAACTTGCTCACGGATAAAAGCGCCCGCCTGGCGGCACAGGTCGGCAACGGAATAGGAGAGTTGGAGCAGGTTAGGGGTCATGGGTATAATTGTTACGTCAGTTTCGGGGTTAAATTCCAGCCAGTTGCCATCAACCAGCCGTTCGAGTTTTCCCCATTCAGGCTGGCCCAAATCTCGGCCTTTCATTCGCACCGGCTGAATCCAGTCGTGCGGGCAATGCTCTAGCGGGTCGGCAATTTGGTTCCAGGCAGCGACCGGGATACCATACGCATCTTCGGCACTTTCTTGCGCCTCCGCGACGGTTGCGTACCACTCGTCCCATTCGCCACCGTCTGTAGCCCGGCTTGAGCCGAAGAGGTAAACACCAGCATCATCCTCATAAATCATGAGCCAACTAATACCTGCCTCGCCAGGCGGGGCCTTCGCTAGAAGCCTCATGGCTGTTTTCGCCCCAGCACGGCCGCTGTTAGCACCGCCAGCAGCCCCAGCACCGCCAAAATCTGCGCGCCGCGCCCAATCAGCTCACCGTAGCGAACGTAGAAGGTCTGTTCGGTATTGAGGTGCACGGTGGCGCGGCTGGCGGCGCCTACCCACCAGCCGGTGGCGTGCGAGATAGTGCCGCGCTGGTCGATGAAGGCCGAAATGCCGGTATTGGCCGAGCGGGCGAGGTCGCGGCGGGTTTCGATGCAGCGCAGCGCGCCGTAGCGCAGGTGCTGCCGGAAGCCGGGCGAGTCGCTCCACCAGCCGTCGTTGGTGATGAGGCCGAGCAGCGTGGCGCCGTTGTGCACGTACTCGGCCACGAAGTCACCGTAGATGCTTTCGTAGCAGATGAGCGGGGCCAGGCGCAGGCCAGGGGCGGCGGCCGGGGCCGGAAATACCGTGCGCTCGTCCTGCGAGCCGTAGGAGCCGACAATGCCGCCGAGGTCAATGTTGCTCAGTAGTTTGCTGAGGATGGGCGGAATTTTCTCTACCCCCGGTACCAGCTTCGACTTGTGGTAGAACTGCGGCGGGGCGGTGGCATCGGCAAAAAAAGCGGCCGCGTTGAATACGTCGTAGTAGCCCACGTCGTCGCGGTGATGGGCCGTGGGCGAGGCGTGGGCGGCGTCGGGGTAAGTGCCCAGGCTGGTGATGCCGACCAGCAGACTTAAGCCAGGATGGCGGGCCAATAGCTCCTGCCGGATGCGCATGGCCGGCGGACTCTGGCTAAAGGTGGTTTCGAAGAGGGCTTCTTCAAGGGAAGTTTCGGGCCAGAGCACCAGCCGCGTTTGGGGCGTGATGCTGGCCTCGGTGCGTTGCAGCAATCGCGTCAGCTGCTCGTTGTAGGGAATAAAGCGCGGGTTTTCCGGGAATTTCTCGTTATATGGGTCAACGTTGGGCTGCACTACCACCACTTCGAGCGGCGAGCCTTTTTCCTGGTAATTATGACCAATGAGGTAAGACGCGCCGATGGGCAGGCCGACCGCCAGAGTTGGAATTAAAAATTTTAAATTAAGAATTAAAAATGAGCGCGTTGGCTGGCGGGAGATGCTGGCGTTACTACGGTCCACATCCGCATCACTTTTAATTTTTAATTCATAATTTTTAATTCCCCAAAACACCAGCAGATTCACCGCCAGCACCCACACCGAGCCGCCCAGAAAGCCCGTGTACTCGTACCACTGCACCCACTCGGGCGCGCTGGCAAAGCCGTTGCCGAGCGTGAGCCAGGGCCACGACAAGTCCCAGTGCAGGTGCAATTGCTCGAAGGCAATCCAGTACACCGGCAGCGAGAGGTAGCCTATCTTATTACCAAACCGCTCCTTGGTGCGCCGAAACGCCATCAGCGGCAGGCACATGAGCGCCGCGTTCAGCACCACGGCCGCGATGCCGCCGCCCAGCGTGCTGTAGCTCACCCACCAGGTAGTGAAGGCATTCCAGAAAAACAGGAACAGGTAGGTGCCAGCGAATACCCGGCCGCGCCGGGCACCTTGCCGCGTCAGCAGCTGCTCCAGGCGCAGGTAGGGCACCCAGCCCACGAATAGCAGCAGCGTGAGCGGCGCGGGATGCACCGGCCAGCCGGCCCACAGCAGCGCCCCGCCCAGCAGGGCCAGTAGCAGCGGCGACTGCCCCAGGCGGCCCGGGGGGCCGCTAGGCGGCGGGGTCATCATCGGCATCGCCGTCGTCATCGGCTTCATCTTCGTCGTCGCGGGCGGCGTATTTGCCGCGCTCAGTTCGCTCATGTTCAGCACCTTTTACTACCAGTACAATTTCGCCCTTGATGGCCGGGCGGGCGGCCAGCGTGGCGGCCAGCTCGCCGAGCGGGGCGGTGAGAGTTTCTTCAAACAACTTGGTCAATTCGCGGCTGACGCTGGCCGGCCGCTCGGGGCCAAACACCTCGGCCAGTTGCGTCAGGGTTTTCACGATGCGGTGCGGCGACTCGTAGAAAATGAGCGTGCGCGTTTCGCGGGCCAGCTCCTGCAAGCGGGTCTGGCGGCCCTTCTTCACGGGCAAAAAACCCTCGAACGCAAACCGCTCGGCCCCGAAACCCGACTTGAGCAGCGCCGGCACCAGGGCCGTGGGGCCGGGCAGGCACTCAACCAGCAGGCCGTTGGCCAGGCACTCGCGCACCAGCAAAAAGCCAGGGTCGGAGATGCCCGGCGTGCCGGCGTCGCTCACCAGGGCCATGCGCTCGCCCTTGGCCAGGCGCTCCAGCAGGTGGGGCACCTGCTTGTGCTCGTTGTGCAGGTGGTAGGCCAGCAGCGGCTTTTTGAGCTGCAAGTGCTGCATCAGCCGGCCGCTGGTGCGGGTGTCTTCACAGAGCACCACATCGACCTCGCCCAGCACCCGAATAGCCCGCAGGGTAATGTCTTCGAGGTTGCCAATGGGGGTAGGCACGAGGGTGAGGGCAGCGGCTTCGGGCATAGGCGCAAAGGTAGGGCCTCCTACCCCCTCACTTCCTCGCCTTTATAGGCCGCCGCCAGCTGGTCGATGGCGGCGGCCAGCTGGTGGTCCTTTTGCGTCACGACGCGGCCGGCCGAATGGGTGCACAGCCGAAAGCTCACCGTGGCGTAGTCGTTGCTCCACCAGGGGTGGTGGTCCTGGTGCTCGGCTTCCTCGGCCACGTCGGTCATGAAGCAGAAGGCTATTTTGAAGTCTTTGAAGCGGAAGGTGCGCGTCAGGGCCTGGTCGTGTTCAGTCCACATGAGGGGGGTAGGGAATGGGAGTAGTGAGCGCGGGATAGCGGCTGGAAATCAGGCAGGTTTGGCCGCCGGCCTTCGGCGAAGCTAAACCCAAAGCCGCAAACCACAGTACAACTTGCAAGGTGCTCCGCCTTTTTACTAGCCGCCTCCCCTACCCATGCCAGTTGACCCCAACAACCGCCCCATCCGCGTCATCAACGACGATACGACCGAAGAAGAATTTGCCGCCGGCCTGCGCATTCCCAACGCCGACCCGCCCAAGAATGAGAAAGCCCGCGGCGGCTTCGGCAACCGCGATGGCAAAGAAGGCTTCGGCACCGTAAATGGTGAGGGCGAAACCGCACTGGCCATGAGCTCGAATACCGATACCCACCAGCCCGGCGACAATATGCGCACCACTGACGAAGGTGCCGACCAGCGCCCCGACCAGGACTTGCCCAGCCCCGACGCCGAGCGCGACGAGAACGGCCGCCGCCCCCAGCGCGGCCCCGTAGATGAGCTCGACGCCGACGACCTACGCAAGGGGCCCGATGAGATGGAAGATGCCAACTCGCACGTGGGCATGGGCCAGATGGCCCCCAAGCCTATTCAGCCCATCACCGGCACCGATACCAATGCCGAGCTAACCGACCCCAGTGCTAAGGACTCGGCTATCGACCAAGGCTTTTAAGTGAATTTTGAGTTAGAAATGATGAGTTATGAAGTGGTTTTGCCAGTTACCCGACTCATGGTTTTTAATTCATGATTCATAATTTCTACTTCAAAATTTAATTACTATGGCTACCCACCACACGGAGCAGAACAAGCAATCGCAGACCAGCAAGAATGAGCCCGGTATGCCCGAGCACACCAGGGCCGACGCGCTGCCCGCCGGCGACCTTGATGAGGCCACCGAAACCCGCCTCGAAGACGAGGCCCAGGATGCTGGCATACAGCATCCTAACCGCGGCCACAACAAGCCCGACAACGGCAAAGGCAGCTACGCCTAAACGCAAGCCGGCTGACCCACACCACGCAAAGCCCCGGCCACTGGTCGGGGCTTTGTGTTTCTACAAACTATTGACAGAAGGTGCTTTATCTTCAGTAACCAGTAATTACTAACCATTTCCCTATGCGTCGCTTCGCCGCTACCGACCTGCACGGCTGCCTGCGCACCTTCCGCCACCTGATGGAAGGCGAGCTACGCCTGCGCCCTGCCGACCACCTGTACCTGCTGGGCGACTACGTGAACAAAGGCCCCGATAGCGCTGGCGTGCTCGACTACCTCATGCAGGTGCAAGCCGCTGGCTACCAGGTACACTGCCTACGCGGCAACCACGAGCACGAACTGCTGGCCACCATCCACGGCGAGCCCAATGCTAATGGCATGTGGAAGCTGGAAGCCGAGCGGCAGCTGACGCTGGCCAGCTTCGGCGTGACGCGGGCCGCTGATATTCCGGCCCGCTACGTGGCCTGGATGAGTGCCCTACCCCTCCAGCTGGAACTGCCCGATTTTGTGCTCGTGCACGCCGGCTTCGACTTTGCCCTACCCCCCGCCGAGATGCGCGACGATGAGCATAGTGTGCTCTACGTCAGAGATTTTACGTATGACCCCTCGCGGCTGGCGGGCAAGCGCCTGCTGCACGGCCACGTGCCTACCCCCGTGGCCGCGGTCAAAGCAGCCGTAGCCGCCAAGGCCGGGGCCATCGGCCTCGATACCGGCGGCGCGTTCCGCCTTAACCCTGAGCTGTGCCACCTGGCCGCGCTCAATCTGGATAGCTGGGAGCTGCACCTGGTGGAGAACCGCGAGGAGCCCTACCCCATTGCCAGGCGTTGAAGCGCTATTAGGTCAGACGGGTTGGCTAGCCGTTTTGTCGGCACTGAGCGGCGTGATACCTTGGCTGGCGGGCCTGCTTGCCGCCAGCAGCTGCCGCAGGGCCGCCACGTGCGCCAGCAACACCAGCGGCACCACCACGGAAGGCAGCCACTCAAACGGAAAATACAGAATGGCCACGTTGGGCTGCTCAAAGGCGAGGCGTTGCACCGGCGAAGGAGCCGACAACACAGCCGTGACCATAATATTGAGCAGCAGCCCGATACCTATAAAATTCCAGGCTATCAGCCCTAAGCTACCCAGCCGCCGGGTGCGCAAGAGGTAATACACCAGCGGGGCGCTCAGGCCCATCAGAATATCCCAGTTGCGACCCTCAAACGTCATCAGGCGCGGAATGGCGCGGTGCAGAAACAGGCCCAGCAGCACCAGCTCGACGGGCAGGCGCACCACGTGCAGCAGCGTGAGCACGTCGAGCCGCAGGCTATCGAAGTAGGCCCGGCCGCGGGCCGTGCCCAGCACCGCTAGTATCAGCAGCACCGGCGACCCCAGCGCCAGGGCCAACCGGGGCGGCACGCTCGTCGTGATGGTGTAGAAGCCACTCAGCGCTAGCCCAGCCTGGATAGCCGCCCACGCCAGCAGTACCAGCAACGTGCGCCCCGCGCGCCGCGCCGCGTAATAAAGTAGCCCCACCGTCAGGGCCGTAACCAGGCCAAAGGCGAGGCCGAGAAGGGGGGGTAGGGTTGGAGCGGGCAGCATGGGGCGGAATAGTAAAATTGCCCTGCAAAGGAACCAGCCTGCCCCCGCGCCGCTACTTACCAAATGACAAGAAGTACTGACCGTCAGTTATTTTCGGGCCATCGTCTTGCGAATTCGGCTTAGCGAGGTATCCGTAATGCCCAGGTACGACGCGATGTGCTTCAGCGGCGCGTGCTGCACTACTTCAGGAGCCGCCCGCAACAAACTCTCGTAGCGGGCCGCGGCGGGCTCGGTGATGGTGGCCAGCATCCGGGTCTTGAGAGCCGCAAAGCCGCGCACCAACACCGCGCGCCCGAACTCCCGAAACGCGGGGCGGGCGTGAAACAGCGCATTCAACTGCGCATGGGTCAGTGCCCAGCCCTCGCAGTCGGTCAGGGCCTGAATGGTTTCTTGCGAGGGCGTACGCTGAAAAAACGAGGCCACCTCAAATACCACCTGCCCGCTGATATAAAAGCCGGTCGTGATGTCATTGCCGCTCGTGTCGTAGGCAAAGGCTCGCAGAAAGCCTTCGTTCAGAAACACATAGTCGTTGCTGATTTTCCCGGCTTGCGGCAGAAAATCCTGCTTGCGAAGGAGCTTGGGTGTGAATGCGCGGGCAATTTCTTCGGCCTCGTCTGCCGCGATGAGCGCCGTGCTTTGCAGGAATAGAACGAGCTTTTCGTTGGTCATGGCGGCTGGTGGGCTGGTCGGGTAAATGCCTGGTATAAGAACGACCGGCTGCCGGCCGCGCGGGTAGCCGGCCCGAAGTTCGGCCCCTGGCAGGCGGCAAGCTAAAGCTTACCCTACACTCCGTCGTACTTTTGGGGTATGCAAGCCACTGCCCCTACCGCCGCCCCCACTGCCGTGTACGATACGGCCGTTTTCGACCTCATCGCACAGGAGCGCCAGCGCCAGACCCACGGCCTAGAGCTGATTGCCTCCGAGAATTACGTGTCTGACCAGGTGATGGCGGCGCAAGGCTCAGTGCTCACCAATAAGTACGCCGAGGGCCTGCCCGGCAAGCGCTACTACGGTGGCTGCGAGATAGTGGACCAGGTAGAGCAGCTGGCCATCGACCGGGTGAAGGAGCTGTTTGGCGTGGCCTGGGCCAACGTGCAGCCCCACTCGGGCGCGCAGGCCAACGCGGCCGTGATGCTGGCCTGCCTCAACCCCGGCGACAAGATTCTGGGCTTCGACCTCAGCCACGGCGGCCACCTCACGCACGGCTCGGCGGTCAATTTTTCGGGCAAGCTCTACCAGCCTTCTTTTTATGGGGTAGAGAGGGGAACCGGCCTCATCGACTGGAACAAGGTGATTGACACCGCCTGCCGTGAGCGCCCCAAAATGATTATCTGCGGGGCCTCGGCCTACTCGCGCGACTGGAACTACGCCGCCCTGCGCCGCGCCGCCGACGAGGTAGGCGCCCTGCTGCTGGCCGACATCTCGCACCCCAGCGGTCTCATTGCCAAAGGCTTGCTCAACAATCCGTTTGCGCACTGCCATATCGTAACCACCACCACGCACAAAACTCTGCGTGGCCCGCGCGGCGGCCTCATCATGCTGGGCCAGGACTTCGACAACCCGTTTGGCCTGAAGACGCCGAAGGGCGAAATTCGCCCCATGTCGGCGCTGCTCGACTCGGGCGTGTTTCCGGGCACGCAGGGCGGGCCGCTGGAGCACGTGATTGCCGCCAAGGCCGTGGCCTTCGGCGAGGCGCTGGGCGAGGGCTACACCAACTACGTGCACCAAGTGCAGAAGAATGCCCAGGCGCTGGCCAAGGAGCTGGCTAACCGGGGCTACGACATCATATCGGGTGGCACCGACAACCACCTGATGCTGATTGACCTGCGCTCGAAGGGCCTCACCGGCAAGCTGGCTGAGAACACCCTGGTGCAGGCCGATATCACCATCAACAAGAACATGGTGCCTTTCGATGATAAGTCGCCTTTCGTGACGAGCGGCATCCGGATTGGCTCGGCCGCCGTAACTACCCGCGGCCTGGTCGAGGCCGACATGGTGCGCATCGTGGAGCTGATTGACGAGGCGCTGACGCACCACACCGACGCCAGCCGTATCGCCGGCGTGCGCCACCAGGTAAACGAGTGGATGCAGGCCTACCCGTTGTTTCAACCGCAGATTTAACGGATTTAACAGATTACGCAGATACGCCTGGCTGTGCCAAGCTGACTATGCGACTGGCATAGTTAGTTGCCTTGCTGGCTGTGATGGCTTTGCTGCCTAATCTGGTTTTCCTTTTTGCTACTCTATCTCATTCATCAATCAGAAAAGCGCGCCGCAGCCCCCTCCGTCCGTGCTAGTATCGTAGTCAGCTTGGCACAGCCAGGCGTATCTGCGTAATCTGTTAAATCAGTTAAATCTGCGGTCCCCCTTGGCTTCCCCCACTCAAAAATTTCAACAGAACCGCGCCGCCGCCGAAGGCGAAGCGGAGATGTCCTTTATTGACCACCTGGAGGCGTTGCGCTGGCACATCATTCGGGCGGCTATTGCCGTGGTGGTCTTTTCCCTGTGCGCATTCTTTGCGAAGAACTTTCTGTTTCACGACCTGATTCTGGGGCCGTCGCGCTCCGACTTCTGGACCTACCAGATGTTCTGCAAAATCGGGCATTTCTTCGGCTCTACCGACCCGTGCGAGAACCAGGTCAACTTTATCATCCAGAACCGGGAGATGAGCGGGCAACTGACCATGCACATCAGCACCTCGTTTATCGTGGGCATCTGCCTGGCCTTTCCCTATTTGTTCTGGGAGATTTGGCGCTTCGTGAAGCCGGGCCTCTACCCCCACGAGCGGGCCAACTCGAAGGGCGCGGTATTTTTTGTGTCGATTCTGTTCATTCTGGGCTTGCTGTTCGGTTACTACATCGCCGCGCCGTTGAGTATCAACTTTCTGGCCTCGTACACGGTTGACCCTACCATCCAGAACCAGATTGACTTGCAGAGCTACCTGAGCACGCTCACGACCATGACGCTCTCGTGCGCCTTCGTGTTTGAGCTGCCCATGATAGTGTTCTTCCTGGCCAAAGCCGGCCTCGTGACGCCCGAGCTGATGGTGCTCTACCGCAAGCACGCCATCGTGGTCATTCTCATCATCGCGGCCATTATTACGCCGCCCGATATCTCGGCCCAGATTATCGTGACCATCCCCATCCTGATTCTCTACGAGCTCAGCATTCACATTGCCCGCGTGGTGCGCCGCAACAGCGCCGCCAAGCTCAATGCCGGGTTGCTGATACCAGGCGCGGAGTAAGGAGTGTAGGGTAAGCTTTAGCTTGCCGGACTTTAGCCTGTAAAAAGCCGTTTCCTACCCAGGATGCGGCTTTTTTGCGTTCACACGGCAAGCTAAAGCTTACCCTACACGTTTTCACTTCACCAGTTGATAGGCCTGCGGCACGCCGGGCACCGGCTCGTAGCGACCAAACACACCGGGCAATAAGTAGCGCAGGCGGGGTAGCAAGCCGGCCTGGTCGAGCAGGTAAGCCGGCGGCCGCGGGCCGAGGCTGCGGGCCACGCGCACCACGGCCCCGTACTCGGTGAGGTGGCCAAAATCGGCTTGCGCGAGGGGCCAGTCGAGGTAGGGCCGGGCCGCCGGGTGGTCGAGGTAGATGCGCCGGCCGGGCCCCAGCACCAGCACCGACCGGCCGGCCACGAGGCGGCGGTAGGCCGGGTTAGGCTGCGGGGCGAAGGCGCTTTCGGGGGGTAGGCGCAACAGCGTGGGCAGGCCGGGCACCCAGTCGCGGTAGCGCAGCCCCACCGTAAGGCCCAGCACCGCCACGAACAGCAGCTCGGGCGCCCAGCCCAGCTGGCCGGGCACCCGCTGCCACAAGTACAAACTAAAATAGGCCAGCGGCGGCAGCAGCAGCAGCAGTGAGCCCGGCGCCAGCCCTCGCCCAATGGCCAGCACTGCCAGCACCACCAGCAGCCACACCAGCATTAGTTGCCGGAATTTCGTTTGAAAAACCAGGCCCAGCGCCGTGCCCGCCGCGCGCAGCAGGGCCAGTGCCAGCAGCAGCCCTACCCCCCCCAGCAGCGGCCAGGCCACGGCGGGCGGCAGGCCATCGGTGGCGGCCACGGCCGGAATAAGGCCGCGCTCCAGGTGCATCCAACTGAAATTGGGCAAGGCCCCGACGTATAGAAACACCGTGGCTATCAGCGCATAAGGCGATAAAAATCCGCAGACCAGCAGCAACGAACTACGAAACGAGTTGGCCGCGAAAATGAGCACCGCGAACAGTCCCAGCACTATAAACAGCGCCAGCGGCAGGTAGCACAGCGCCGCCAGCCCCACCAGGAAGCCCGCCCGAAACAGCCGCCGGTTGTCGTAGCCCTCGCGCGAGGTGGGTAGCAACGTGCTGAGGGCAAACACCACGAACGTGTGCCCAACAAGCAGCGGCGACAGCGTATCGAGGTCGGTGCTGACGCTACCCACCACCAAATACGTGAGGGCCGCCAGGTAGCCGCGCTCGGGATGCACATCGGCCTGGTTGAGCACCGTGTTGAAGCGCAGCGCCTGCACCAGCAGCAGGCCCAGCGCGGTGGCCCGGTACAGCGGCAGCGGGCGGCTCCAGGCCAGCTCCAGCAGGCCGGCGGCGGCGGCGGCCAGCGGCGCGGTGCCATCGTAGAGGTCGCGGTAGGGCCAGGCGCCGGCCGCTACCCCCTCGCCCAGCAGCAGCAAGCGTAGCTCGGCGGCCGTGGTGGGCAGGCCCAGCCACAGCAGCGGCAGCCGCAGGGCCAGCACCAGCACCAGCAGCACCAGCACCTGGGCCGGCAGGGAGCTTTTGAAAAAACGCAGCAAATTGGTAGTGCTTGGTGCTTAGTGCTTGGTGCTTGGGGTAATTTGTTTGTGCTCTTGTCAGGGCAAAGGTCGTTGAACAAGAATAAATAGCCAGCCATCCCAAGCACCAGGCACCAGGCACCAGGCACCAAAACCCTACCTTTGCTATTTACTATGGAAAGCAAACGACAGCAAAAAATGGCCAGCCTGCTCCAGCAGGAGCTGGCTCAGGTGCTCCAGCGCGACCTGCCGCACCTGTTTGGCGGCGGGCTGGTGCCCAGCATCAGCACCGTGAAGGTGACGCCCGACCTGGGCGTGGCCCGCGTGTACCTGAGCCTGCTTATCGGCAACGACGCGCCCGAGCGCCTCGACGCTATCAAGGAGCACACCAAGGAAATTCGCTTTGCCCTGGGCAAGCGCATTCGCAGCCAGGTGCGCGTGGTGCCCGAGCTCACGTTCTTCCACGACGACAGCGCCGCCTACGCCGCCCACATGGACCAGGTGCTCAGCAAGCTCGACATTCCGGCCGCCGCGCCAGAGGCCGATGACGAGGCTCCTGCCCTACCCCGCCCGCGGCTCTTCAACCCCCAAGACGACGAATAACCGGCTCCGGCTTATTCCTCATTCCTCATTCCTCATTCTTAATTATCCTTGTATTACGACCCGATTAAGCGCAGCCTGGGCAACGTCTTCAACCGTTCGCCGTGGCTGCGGCGCTTGTTTTATAACCTGCTCGACCTCTTGCTGCTGCGCACCTGGCACGTGCACCGCGAGCTGCGCCAGTGGGCCAAAGGCCGCACCCGCCAGCCGCTCGATATCCTGGACGCCGGCGCCGGCTACGGCCAGTACAGCTACTGGCTTAGTGGCCTCAGCAGCCTCTGGCGCATCTTAGCCGTGGATGTAAAGGAGGAGCAGGTGGCCGATTCCAACAACTTTTTCCGGGCCATCGGGCGGCCGCAGGTGCAGTTCGCGGTGCAGGACCTGGTGCTGTACCAGGAGCCCAACTCGTTTGACCTGGCGCTGGCCGTGGATGTGATGGAGCACATTCTGGAAGACGTGGAGGTGTTTCGCAACATCCACGCCTCGCTCAAGGATGGCGGGATGCTGCTCATCTCTACCCCCTCCGACCAGGGCGGCTCCGACGTGCACGCCGACTCCGAGACGAGCTTTATTGAGGAGCACGTGCGCGATGGCTACAACATCCACGAGATTCAGCAGAAGCTGCGCACCGCCGGCTTCGAGCGCATCGAGGCCAGGTACAGCTACGGCGAGCCGGGCCAGATTTCGTGGCGCTTCAGCATGAAGTACCCGATTTTGCTGCTGGGCAGGTCGCGCTGGTTTTTCGTGCTCCTACCCCTCTACTACGCCCTCACCTTTCCGTTTTGCCTGCTGCTCAACTGGCTCGACGCCCGCACCACCCACGACTCGGGCACCGGCCTCATTGTGAAGGCGTGGAAATAAGGACCGCAGATTCAAACTGATTTAACTGATTACGCGGATACGGGGCTGCGCCCCTGGCTTTCGGCTTGCCTTTCTTTGGGAGATGGAATTATTCGATAAGTGGGTTATCCTTGAGGATGAATTGGTTAGTAGTTTGGTGGCGGAGGCGCGGGTAGGCTACGCCGTGAATTTAGAGGCGTACAATCCCTTTACGCGGCGCATCATTGGGTGTGCCATGCAGGTGCATTCGTTGTTGGGAAGTGGTTTTCCGGAGGTTATTTACCAGCGCGCACTTGGTATTGAGTTCGAGCGGGAGGGCGTAAGCGCGCAGCGCGAAATAGAAATCCCTATTTTCTTTCGGGGCCAGCAAATTGGTACGCGCCGCGTAGATTTCCTGGCCGCCGGCCCCACCAACGAGCAGTCTATCCTGGTGGAGCTAAAGACAAAAAACGAACTCACCGACGCGCATTTCGCCCAAGTAATAAACTACCTCGAAGCCTACCGCCTCCACGTAGGCCTCCTCCTGAACTTCGGCACTTCCTCCCTGCAATACCGACGCTCCATCAAAACCAGCTTCGCCACGTAAGCAAAAAAGCGCGCTTCATCGCCCCGAAACCCATCAGCAAGTCCACGGTCCAAAGCCAGGGGCGCAGCCCCGTATCTGTGAAATCAGTTAAATCAGTTTGAATCTGCGGTGAACGTACCTCTCCTCATTGCCCGGCGCTATTTCCTTTCCAAGAAGAAGCGCAACATCATCACCATCATTTCCAACATCTCGATGGTGGGCGTGGCGGTGGGCACCGCGGCGCTCATCATCGTGCTCTCGGTGTTCAACGGCCTGGAAGATTTGGTGCGCTCGCTCTATGGCAAGTCGGACCCCAGCCTGGTCATCGCGGCCCGCGAGGGCAAGTCGTTCAGCATGGACACCCTGCTTCTTACCAAGGTGCAGAACACGCCAGGGGTAGCCCTGCTCACGGAGGTTATTGAGGACAACGCCCTGCTGCAATACCACGACCGCCAGATGGTGGTGAAGATGCGCGGCCTCTCCGAAAACTACTTCGGCCAGATTCCTATCGACTCCAACCTCCGGGCCGGCGACCACCGCCTGCGCCGCGGCCAGCTCGAATACGCGCTCATTGGCGAAGGCGTGCAAAACGAGCTGGGCATTACCCTCGACAACCGGCTCGCGCCCCTGCGCCTGCTCTACCCCCGCCAAGAGCCCGGCCGCAAAACCCTCAATATCAACCCCGAAAAGGCGTTTAACGAGGAAACCATTCTGGCCGGGGGCGTCTTTCAAATAGAGCAGCACCTCGACGACAGCTACCTGTTTGTGCCCCTCAGCTTTGCCCAGCGCCTGCTGGGCTACGGCGCGCGCCGCACGGCCCTCTACGTGCGGGTAGGCGCCAGCTTCAAGCCCGACAAGGTGAAGGCAGACCTGCGCGAGCGCCTGGGTAACGGCTTCACGGTGCTCGACTCCGACGAGCAGCACGTGAGCCTGCTCAAAGCCATCAAGATTGAGAAGCTGTTCGTGTTCATCACGTTCGCGTTTATCCTGCTCATCGCCTCGCTCAACATCTTTTTTTCGCTCTCGATGCTGGTTATCGACAAGCGTAAAGACATTGCGGTGCTTCAGGCGATGGGCGCCACCGAGCAGATAGTGCGGCGCACGTTTTTGCTGGTGGGGGCCATTGTGGCGCTCGTGGGGGCCGTGGCGGGGCTGGTATTGGGGGTAGGGATTTGTTGGATACAGGAAACTTTCCACGTCGTGAGCATGGGCATGGCCACGAGCGTAGTCGATTTCTATCCGGTTAAAATGCAAGCCACGGATATTTTTTTCATCTCCCTGGCCATCATTTCTATCACGCTGGCCGTATCTATCCGACCGGCGCTGAACGCTGGCCGAATGCTCATCCGCGAAAATTTATAAAAGCGGCGCTATACCAGGCAGTTAATCGAGCGAGTCGGTTTTCGTTTAGCCTGAACTGATGGCGAATAGCAGCATTCGGGACTAACTTGCGCGTTCTCGTGCTCGGCTATGAATGTTTCTACTGCGCTACCTTTTCAACTCGTGTACTCGCTGTTTGCCCACGAGTACCTCGGCCACCTCTTCACGGCGCACGTGGTGCAGCTCGGCCCGCGCGGGCAGCTCACGCTCCAGCACCAAACCGTGTCGGCCAAGAACGCCCCGGAGTTTGCCGCCGGCTTAGAACGCGACGACTACGAGCTTATTGCCCTCTGCGACCAGCTTCAGCAAGACGCGGTAATCAAGGAGTTCTGGCCGCGCAAAATTACGCCGGCCGAGTTTTTCCTCAAGATTTATAACCCCGAGAAGGGCGACAAGCCCATGCAGGAGGCCATCGCGCGCTACGTGCAACAGCGCCTGGGCCGGCTGCTGGCAGGCTTGCAGGGCAAGCACGTCTTCATCATGGGCCGCGACGGCGAGCCCACCTGGCGCGAGCTCAGGCTGGCCCCGGTGCCCGCGTCGGTGCTGTTTCACTTCCGGCGCAACGAAGAGAGCACGCACTACTTTCCCACCATTCAGTACCAGAGCCAGAAGCTTGATTTTCAATTCAAGAATGCCGTGCTGGTGTGCCAGCAGCCGGCCTGGCTGCTGATTGACGACGTGCTCTACTGCTTCCGGCACGACGTGGATGGCCGCAAGCTGCAACCCTTTCTGAATAAGAAGTTTATCGTGGTGCCGCGGGCCGTGGAGAAGAGTTACTTCCAGAAGTTCGTGGCCCCGCTCATGGAGTCGTTCGACGTGCACGCGCGCGGCTTCGACATTCGCACCGAGCGCTACCTGGCCCGGCCGCAGCTCACGTTTTCGGATGTGCCGCCCGGCCCGCCCGCCGGCACGCCGGTGGTGCCCGTGCGCCCGCCCGGCCCGCCCCGGCGCGGCCGCATCCCCATGCCCAAGCCCGCCGTGGTGCCCGGCGTGGGCACTGATGAAGCCCCGCTGTTTTTCTCGCTCAGCTTTCGTTACGGCGCCTACGACCTGCCCCTGACGCCCCCGCGCCCCATGAGCGTGCAGCTGGAGGAAGATGCTGACTCTTACATCTTTCGGCGCCTGCTGCGCTCGGCTAAGGAGGAAAATGAGCGCGCCGAAGAGCTGCGCCAGCACGGCCTACCCCTCGACGCCGATGGCCATGCCACCTTGCCCAAGGCGGAGGCGTTTCGCTGGCTGCACGACCACGCGCCGGCCCTGGCCGAGCATGGCTTTCAGGTGCAGGGCGCGGCCTCGGCCAGCCAGGACTATTTCATTGGCCAGGTACGCATCGACGTGGGCATTGAAGAGCGCGGCGACTGGTTCGACGTGCGCGGTACGGTGTGGTTTGGCGAGTTCGCGGTGCCGTTTATCCGGCTGCGGCCCTACATCTTGCAGCGCCGCCGCGAGTACCGCCTGCCCAACGGCCAGGTCGCCTTCATCCCCGACGAATGGTTTACGGACTACCTCGAACTCTTCGCCTTCGCCGAGGAAAACGAGGGCCAGCCGCTGGCGCTACGTCAGCATCACTTATCATTGGTTACTGATTTAGAGGCTGATAACCTGGCTACCGTCACGCTCACGCACCGGCTCGAAAAGCTGCGCGACTTCGCGGCCGTGGAGGACCGGCCCCTACCCCGTGGTTTTCGGGGCACGCTGCGGCCCTACCAGCACGCGGGCTACAACTGGCTGCGCTTCGTGCAGGACTACCACCTCGGCGGCTGCCTGGCCGACGACATGGGGCTTGGCAAGTCCGTCCAAACGCTGGTCATGCTACTGGAACGCCAGGAAAGTGGCGCGGCAAAGGGCGCGGCCTCGCTGCTGGTATTACCTACCTCCTTGGTACACAACTGGATAAACGAAGCCCGCAAATTCACGCCCGGCCTGCGGCTGCTAGCCTACACTGGCACCTACCGCGACAAAAACGTGGCGCAGTTTGCCGACTACGACATCGTGCTCACCAGCTACGGCATCGTGCGCCTCGACACGGAGCTGCTGGCTTCTTATCAGTTTGATTACGTGATTTTAGACGAGTCGCAGGCCATCAAAAACCCCAGCTCGACCACGGCGCAGGCGGTGCAGCAGCTGCGGGCGCGGCACCGCCTCATCCTCACCGGCACGCCGGTTGAGAACAGCACGATGGATTTGTGGTCGCAGATGACGTTCATCAACCCCGGCTTGCTGGGCACGCAGGCGTTTTTCCGCAAGGAGTTCGTGAAGCCCATCGAGAAAAACCAGGACGAGAGCCGCACCCGTAAGCTGCACGCGCTCATCAAGCCCTTCGTGCTGCGCCGCCACAAATCCCAGGTAGCCAGCGAGCTACCTGCCAAAACCGAGCACTTGAGCTACTGCCCGCTCACCGACGAGCAGCAGCAGTTCTACGAAGAAACCAAGAGCTTTTATCGCAACAAAATCCTGGAGACGCTGGATGGGCACGCCCCTACCCCCGCCGGCGGCACCCAGCTTATGCTGCTGCAAGGCCTCACGCGCCTGCGCCAGATTGCCAACCACCCGCGCCTCGCCGACCCAACCTACGCCGGCGAGTCAGGCAAGATGCGCGAGATTCTGCGCATGATTCGCAGCGTCGTTTCGGAAGGCCACAAGGTATTGGTATTCAGTCAATTCGTGCAGCACCTGAGCCTGATACGCGCGGGCCTCGACGAGCGCCAGCTGGCCTACGCCTACCTCGACGGCCACACCCGCGACCGCCAGGCCGAGGTAGCCCGCTTCCAGGAAAACCCCGATTTGCAGATTTTCCTCATCAGCCTCAAGGCGGGGGGGGTAGGGCTCAACCTCACGGCCGCCGACTACGTGTTTATTCTCGACCCGTGGTGGAACCCGGCGGTGGAAGCCCAGGCCATTGACCGCGCCCACCGCATCGGCCAGCAACGGCCGGTATTCGTCTACAAGTTCATCAGCCAGGGCACGGTGGAGGAAAAAATCCTGGCCCTGCAAAAGCGCAAGCTCAAGCTGGTAAGCGACTTGATAACCACCGACGAGGCCGTGATAAAGTCACTGACGCGGGAGGATATTGAGGAATTGCTGGGGTAGGGCGTGGCCGCGTGCGGAGAATAAACGGTATATTCACCGCAAAACCTGCGGAGAATGGACGAATATATTTATCAGCAGCCCGAGTGGCCGCACTTCACCTGGCAGGCGGAGCGCTTACAGGAATTGCTGGGCCAGGTGCGCCATCAGCAAGGTCGGCTGCTAGGCCGCCTGGAAGGCGTAGGCTTTGCTTTGCAAAATGAGGCCGTATTACAGACGCTCACCCTTGATGCTGTAAAATCAAGCGAGATAGAGGGCGAATTTTTGCCGCAGGACCAGGTACGCTCATCGGTCGCTCGCCGGTTGGGTCTTGCAATGGCAGGCTTGCCGCTAGCTAGCCCACAGGTAGAAGGGGTAGTAGAAATGCTGCTTGATGCAACCCAAAACGCCAACGCCGAGCTAACGGCTGACCGCCTGCTTGGCTGGCACGCCGCCTTGTTTCCTACTGGCCGCAGTGGCCTCTACCAAGTGGCGGCTGGCGCGTGGCGACGCGATTTTACGGGGCCAATGCAAGTGGTATCAGGCCCACAAGACCGCGAAACCGTGCATTTTCAGGCCCCAGCGGCAATACAGTTGGTGGGCGAGATAGCACAATTTATAGCGTGGTTCAACAGCCCCGCCGTGCTGGACCCGGTGCTCAAAGCGGCCTTGGCGCACCTGTGGTTTGTAACGCTGCATCCATTTGAGGATGGTAACGGTCGGCTGGCCCGCGCCCTCACCGACTTACAATTAGCCCGCGCCGATGGCAGCCTGCAACGTTTTTATAGTATGTCGGCACAGATTCAGCGTGAGCGCCAAGCATACTATACCATCCTGGAACGCACCCAACGCGGGTCATTGGATGTCACGCCTTGGCTAACGTGGTTTTTGGAATGCTTAGGCCGCGCCCTCGACGCCAGCGACCAAACCCTGGCTCAGGTGTTACGTCAGGCTCGTTTCTGGGAGCGCCACGCGGCGAAACCCCTCAACGAGCGGCAGCGACGGCTACTTGGGCGCCTGCTGGCTGGCTTTGAGGGCAAACTTACCTCCTCAAAATGGGCAAAAATCGCGAAGTGCTCACAGGATACTGCCACGCGTGATATTCAGGGCTTAATAACCCTAGGAATTCTAACAAAGGAGACGGCCGGGGGCCGTAGCACCAGCTATCAGTTACTACCCGAATGAACTTTGTCGCTTACTATGTAACTATAGTAGCCAAGAGCTTTGTAGTCAGTCTGTGCTCTTAAACTTACAAATCCTTTCCCTCGCATATCCCCTTCCCGCCAAAAGCCGTTACTTGCGCTCCGAAGTGCCACACTCGTGGCCGGCTCAACCTTCTGGCGTATGCGCAACCACCTCACGGCGGCTTTTCTGGCTTTTACCATCGGCGGCACCCTGCTCAGCGGCTGCGGCGAAGTGGATGACACTAAAGGAACTACTACCCCCCCGGCCACTGCGGTAAAGCCCGCGCCGGCCGCTACGGCTCCTGACGCGGCCGCACCCTTGCAGGCCAATGTTTTTCTGGAGCTATCGGGCGGGATGCGGGGCTTCATGCCAATTAATACGCCCGCTACGCCGCCCACAGCCTTTCAGCAGCGTACCAGCCTGTTGGCTTTGCGCACCAATAACAGCCCAGCCGTAGCCAACGCGCAATTCTGGCTCTCGCTTAATAAAACTCCGCAGGCGCGCACTTACGCGCAGTTTCAGCAAGTAGTGCAAGGCGACACCCGGCAGGCGGCTTTGGGTACGGAGCTGCCTACGATGCTCGAAAATATCCTGGTGCTATCCCACGCGGCCGACCAGGTAAACGTGGTTATTTCCGATTTTATCTATGGCCCCAAAAACCCAAGCGCCACGGCGCTTATGAGCGTAAACATCGCCGGTGCGCTGGCGACCGTTACCAAAAAAGGGCTGGCCGTGGCCGTGCTGGGCGAAACGTCGCGCTTCTACGGCAACTTCTTTCCGGCCGTGAAAACGCCACGCAAGCAGGTGACGTTGAAGGGCGAAACGCTGCCTTACTACATCTGGGTAATCGGGCCGGCGGCGGCCGTGGGGCGCTACGTGAATGAGGTGCTGCCCGCCACCTCGGTCACTACCCAGGAGGCTTATTTTGGGCTGACCTTCCCACGGGTGCCCTACGCGGCGGTGCTCACGCAGGTGCCGGCTGGCAGCCCGCTCGTGCCGGGCGGCGATGGGTCGATTTCTTACGGCGGGGCCGGGATAAGTACGAATCTGGACGTTTCCGACGTTAAGCGCGGGGTGGACTTTACGGTGGCGCTCGACCTGCGCCAGCTGCCCGCCGCCTGGCGCGAGCCCGCCTTTCTGGCGCAACACTTGCAAGCCCAGGTACCGGATGGCAGTGTCAAACTGCTTCCTAATTCTGTCAAACCCACCACTGGCGTTCCGCAATTGCAAGCCTATACCCACACGTTGCGCCTGCACCTCAGCGACTTCCCCAAGGGCGGCGGCCAGCTGCGGCTGACCTTGCCCGCACCGGGTATTCCGGCCTGGGTGGCCCAGCGCAGCACCGAAAACGACAACCAGCCCGGCCCGGTGCCGCGTACCTATCGCCTCAGCGAAATCATGAATGGCGTGCGTGAGGCATTTCCGCAGGCCCTACCCCCCGTTTTCACCGCCACCTTCACGCTCGCCCAAGACTAAACCACCTTTTCCATGCAGCAATTCTTTAACAGCCTCTACACTAGCGGCATCGGCCTGTTCTACGACCGCAAGTCGCCGATGTACGGGCTCTACAAGGCCGAGATTTTTAATACCGCCGGCTTCTATACCCTGCTCACGGCGCTGGCGCTGGTGGTAGTATTTTACTACGTGTTCAACCACGCTATTCCGGCCCTCACGCACCAAGGCTTGTATAAGCCTACGCATTGGCTGCTGGTGCTGCTGCTGGTGGCTGGCCTGGGTGCGTTGCTGGCCTACCGCGTGAGCATGGGCCAGGGCGCGGTGCGCGACCCCTATATGCGCTATTTCATCATTACCAACACGTTGGTGGCCCCGCTGTGGTTCATCCTGTTTTCGGTGCTATTGAAATGGGGCTCTAATCATGCCCGGCGCACGCCGTTTTAACCGTCTGTCATGCTGATGAAGGAAGCATCTTATCAGGTTAGAACGGGTCGCTCCTGGGTGATAAGGTGATTCGCAGGCTCAGCATGACAGATAGTTAATAGGGCAAGCAACTTCATTTTTAAGCGTTTAGAAACCAGATTAATGGCTCGACTTTTCATCTTTGCCGTGGGCGGCACCGGCGCGCGGGTGCTGCGCTCGCTCACCATGCTGCTGGCCGCCGGGATGCGCCTGCCCGACTGCGACCAGGTTATCCCCGTGCTCGTGGACCCCGACACCCAAAACGGCGACGTGACGCGCACCGTGGACCTGCTCAAGCGCTACAAGCGCATCCACGACGCGCTGTACCAGGATGGCCAGCATCCCAAAAAAGAGGGCTTTTTTGGCCAGGACCTGACTACCCTGGCCCAGCTCAACACTTCGGGGGTAGAGGGGCTGCGCGACTCGTTCGTGTACGACTTCGGCGGCATCAACCAGTCGTTCAAGGACTTCATGCATTATAACGAGGCGAGCGTGGAGACGCGGGGGCTGCTCGATTTGCTCTTCACCCCCGACAGCCTCAATGCCAGCCTCGACCTGGGTTTCCGGGGCTCGCCCAACGTGGGCTCGGTGGTGCTCAACTCGCTGGTGCAGGCCAAGGAAATGCGCTACCTGGCCCAGAGCCTGAACCCCGACGACCGGGTGTTTTTCATCAGTAGCATCTTCGGGGGCACGGGCGCGGCGGGCTTCCCGCTGCTGGTGAAGAACCTGCGCGACCCCGGCGTGGACCTGCCGCAGCCCTCGGTGCGGGCCTCAGTGCTGGCCGGCGCGCTGGTGCTGCTGCCCTACTTCAAGCTCCAGCAGCCTTCGGCCGAGGAAAAGCAGAACGGCCAGGACTTCATCGACTCTAACACCTTCATTACCAAGACCAAAACGGCGCTCAGCTACTACGCCGAGCACCTCGACGGGCTGGAGGCGCTGTACTACCTCGGCGACCAGGCCGGCCAGCCGCTGCCCAACCACCCCGGCCGCGCCGAGCAACGCAACCAGGCGCACCTGGTGGAGGTGCTGGGCGCGCTGGCCATCCAGCACTTCCTGGGCCAGCCGGCCAGCCAGCTCGACCGCGGTAACCCCGCCTACCACGAATTTGGCCTGAAGAATGACGCACCGACCTTCGATTTCGGGCAGCTGTCGCCGGCGTCGCGCCGCGAGGTGGCCCGGCCCATGATTCAGTTTCACTACTTTGCCCGGTACTTCCGGCAGCATTTGCTGGAAGAAAAGAGCGCGCCGCTCTACAAGGGCGGCAAGCTGGGCCAGCACCTGCCCGCCAGCACCGGCCCCCTGGCCGACCTCACCGATTTCTTCACCGAGTACGACAGCTGGCTGCGCGAGCTGGGCGTGAATGAGCGCCGCTTCACCGCCCTGCACCCCGACGAAACTGACTTCAATAAGATGGTGGCGGATAAGATTATCCCCACGAGCTTCTTCAATAAAGGACTGACTGACGACGTGTTGCGTGCCGAGCTGAACGACGCGGTGGGCAAGACTAACCTCGACAACCCGGACGCGGCGCGGGCGTTGCGCTGGCTGGTCGAGGCGTTTAATACCGCCACTGATAAGGTGGTGGAGAGCAAGCTGCAATACGCGTAGCCCCACCCCCCGGCCCCCTCCCCTGCGGGGGAGGGGGAGCCTAGCGTTACAAAAGGCATCGGCTGCCGAGCAGGCGCTTTAGGTTAACTTATTTACTAACAACATTTTACTCCTCACCATACGCCTGGCTCCCCCTCCCCCGCAGGGGAGGGGGCCGGGGGGTGGGGCTACCCATATGGCCAAAATCCTCCGCCTGCACCGTACGGGCTCCAGCACCCACGAAGGCTGGGGGCGCACCGGCAAAATCGGCAAGAATGAAATTGACGGCCCCAGCGGCATCCTCGACCCCGAGGGGGGTAGGGCCGAGCGGGTGGCGGTGGCGATTCCGTCGCCTTTCGCCCGCCTGCATTTGGTTGAAACCGCGCTGGCCTACGTGGGCAGCAACCCCGGCCAGACCGACTCGGTGCACCACCGGCTGGCGGGGCAGTTCTGGGACCTGTGGGAGCTGGTATTCAACTACTACCAGCGGCGGCAATCGAGCCAGCGCCTGAGCGTGCGCACCTGGAACAAGGTCAATGAGCTGGCCCGCCTGGAGGCTAACCCGCAGACCAAGCCGCTGGCCCAGGCGCTGGCCTTGTACCTGAATGACAAGCGCTTCGCCGCCATTACGGACCTCAACCTGCTGTATTTTCCCGGCGCGACCCCGCAGGACGCGCCGCAGCTGCTGGGCGGCACGTCGCCGCTCACGGTGTTTTTTCCGGCGCCGGCGGTGCGGGCCCTGCCGGTGCAGCGGCCCGAGGGCGGCGGCCATTATTTCGACGGCCGCTACGTGGCCCTGAATCAGCGCGAGCAGGCGTTCCAGGATTTCATCTACCAGCAGTTTGTGGCCGATGCGGCGCTGGCGCGGCTGGCCCCGGCCGTGCGCAATGCGCTTGACCCCAATATTTTGACCAAGTGGGGGCTCGATGGCAACGCCCAGCTGGCCGACTACCCCCTGCTGACTGACCAGGCCGGCAACCCGGTGGCGATAGCCGGCGTGGCCGTGCGCATCCGGGCCGATGAAGGCGTGGTGCGCAACTCCGACTTCACCATTCGGCCCGACCGGGTGCCGGTGCCGGGCTGGCCGCTCCCTACCCCCCTGCCGCTGGTGCTGCGCCCCGGCCTGCAAGCGCCGGGCAAGTTTTACTACAACAACTCGCTGCTCGGCGACAGCGGCACCAAGGTGCCCGCCAGCGACGCCCGCGCCCTGGCCGACCGCACGCTGCCGGGGCCTGAGCTGGCCTACCCCTACCTCACCCTCAACGACTTACTCGAAGAAACGCTGCTTACCGTGCCTTACGAGGTCGATGGCAGCCGCTTCGTGACCGGGCAGCTCAAAACCGCGCCCGGCTACCGGCCCACCTGCTGGCCCCTGCTGCCGGTGAAGCCACTGTATTTCGACTACTTCACGGCCCAGGAGCTGGCCACCCAGCTCACGCTGGAGCTGGACCCGGCCTGCGTGCGGGTGCGCCTGCGCATTCCAGTGGCGGGTGGCTTTACGGTTGATTATGAGCGGGCTTACTACCCCAACCCGCGCACCGAAGGCCTGGGCCGCCTGCTGGTAACCAACGTGGGCCTGTCGGTTTTCCCCTTTGTCAAAATTGCCGACGCGCCGCAGCTCAACGATTTCTATAAGGTGATGCTGGTGGATGCCAACAACATCGACCCCAGCCTGGTACACAAGCCGGTGGAGCTGCAATTTGGGGTGCAGGGCCGGCTGCTGTCGGCCACCGGCACCGAACAGAGCGCCACCGCCTACCGCCGCACGCCCAAGAGCAGCACCGACGAGGGCAGCACCTACTACGAGGTGAAGGGCACGCCCTTCGACTACGTGGTGGTGGCCAGCCCCGCGCCGGCCGCCGGGCAGGCGCTGGTGGTGCCGCGGTGGCGCGAGGTGCGCCAGGGCACCAAGGAGTTCCGTTTCGCCATCGACTTTGGTACTACCAACACCCACGTGGCCTACCACGACGGGCCCAGCCAGCCGCCGCGGCCGTTCAGCTTCGGGCCGGACGACTCGGCCGTGGCGCTGCTCAAGAAATCGTCGGAAGAAACGGACTACCAGGCCTACGAGCAACTGTACCGGGGCATTGAGGAAGACCCGGCGCACGGCATTCAGTTGCGGCGCTGGCAGCGCTACCAGCAGCGCGAGTTCGTGCCGTCGTTTGTGGGCGCGGGCGGCTCGCCGTACCAGTTTCCCATTCGTACGGCGACCAGCGAGGCCCCGAGCTTCTCCATCGAGCCTCCTCGGCTGCTGGCCAACGTGAACGTGGGCTTCGGCATCAACACCGAGGAGGAGACCAACGACTCGTACCACACCAACCTGAAATGGGGCGAAACCAGCGAGGCGGCCCGCCACCGGGTGCGGATGTTCTTCCGCGAGATGCTGCTACTGTTCAAGTACAAAGCGGCGCTGCACGGCGGCAACGTGGGCGCTACCCAAGTGGTATGGTTTGCGCCGCTCAGCTTCTCGGCCTTCAGCCGCGACCTGTATCAGCGCGAGTGGGATACGCTGTTTAAGGAGATTTTCCACACCACGCGCGGCACTACCTACCTGCCCGAGTCGTCGGCGCCGTACTTTTTCCTGACCCGGCGCGGCCTCGTGACGCCCGGCCCCGGCGAAAACGCGGCGTTTATCGACATCGGCGGCGGCACGTCGGACGTGCTGTTTTACTCCGACCAAACGGCCAGCCCGACCGGCCCGCGCAAGCACCACCCGGCGTTCAGCACCTCGTTCCGCTTTGCGGGCAATGAGCTGTGGGGCGACGGCGCGGCCGACGTGCGTGGCACCAAGGACAACGGCCTCGTGCGCTTCGGCCTCGACAGCATTCGGGCGCATCCCCTACCCCATACCAAAGCCGCCGAGCTGGCCGTGAAGTGCCTGGCCGTGGTGGAAGCCAACCCCACGTTTGGCTCGGAAGAAGTTGCCAGTCTGCTCTTTAATTACGAGCGCGAGTTCCAGTTTGGCGAGCGGCTGCTGCTGGCCCAGCACCTGCGGGTGCTGTTTTACCTGCACTTCGGGGCCATCGTTTATCACCTGGGGCAAGTCACGGCTCAGCGCGGGCTAGCCGCGCCGCGCTACCTGTGCTTTACGGGGCGCGGCAGCCTGTACCTACGCCTGCTGTGCCCCAGCCACCTGCGCCCGCTGGAGCAGGTGGCCAGCCTTATCCTAACCAAGGTGATGGGCACGCCCGCGCCAGCTAATTTCAAAATAGTGCTGGCCGACGACCCCAAGCAAACCACCGCCAACGGCGGCGTGCTGGCCACCGGCCTCGACGCCGAAAGCACCGCCGAGGTGCCGCCCATCGTGCAGCCCATCGGCACGGGCGCGGCCGACGCGGCCGAAAACCGCCCGCTCTACCCCGCCGACATCACGGAGGACGTGAAAAACGCCGTTATCGCCAACGTGGAGCAGTGCCTCACGCTGCTGCTCACCGACCCCGACCTCACGGCCGCCATGCACAACCTGGGCATCAAGAACCCACCCGGCCTGGTGCTGCGCGAGCTCACCGCCGCCCTGGCCGACTCGTTCAACCTGGGCCGGCAGCGCTACGCCAATACCCTGCCCGCCGGCGAGCCGATACCCGAAACGCTGTTTTTCCTACCCCTCAAGCACGCGCTGTATGTGCTGTCGCAGGTGCTGCACGGCTCCGCTAATTAGGTATGACGATGCGAATCAGCTATCGGGCAGCACGTTGTGCCCTCTACGCGGGCCTGCTGGGCCTGAGCCACTTAGGCGTGGCGCAAACCGCCCCTACCCCCGACGACAGCATCAAGGGCCGGCTGTGGACGGCCACGGCCGAGCGCATCTGGGCCGATACCAAGCCGAAGCAGAAGCAGCCCGCGCCGTGGCCCACGGTGCAGGCGTTTGAGAAGTGGCTGGCCGCTACCCCGGCCGACAAGTCGGAGCTGGGGCTGCTGCGCGCCGATGTAGTCCGCAGCTTTGGCGCGGGTACCAAGGCTACCCCGACCCAGGTAGCCCAGGCCATTGTGGGCCAGGTTTCGCAGCGCCAGCAGAGTGGGCAGGGCCGCCTGGCCCGCGTGAAGGCGCCGCTGCTGGGTGCGGACCTCGCGCCGCTGACGCAGGCTAGGGCCAGTGATGGGGCCGTGCCCGCGCCCGCCGCGCCCAGTCCCACCACCGGCACGACCACCGTAACGGCAGTGCCGGGAGCCGGTGGCATAACGGTCTTGCCCGCCAACCCCGACTCTATCACCAACCACCCGGTTAAGACCCCAGACCCAGCTACCACCTTCACTACCACGCCGGCCGCGCCGAGCTATTTCGGGCTGACGCCCTTGCAGGCGGCTATGGTGCTGCTGCTGCTGGGCGGGCTGGCGGGCATGGTCATCGGCCAGAATATGCGCCGTTCCCACCGTCGTCGGCACTCTTCCGCCAGCCCTACCCCCCCTGCCGAACCTGCTATCTCATCCGCTATGAACTCCCCGGAATACCGCAAGCTGCACCAGCAGAACCTGAACCTGAAAGCTGACTTGCGCCAGCTGAAAAAACAAGTAGCTGACTTGCAAGCCCAATTGTCTGGCGCGCCGCCTACCCCCCCGCCCACTGCCGAAGTCGTGCCGGCCGCCGAGCTGACGATAGAAGAGCTGGTGGGCGCACCGACCGAAATGCCGGCCGCCCCCGCACTCTCCGCCACGCGCTACGGCCCGGTGCAGGAAACGCCCTTCGTGGAGGAACGCAAAATCGTGGATTCGCCCCTGCCCCAGCTGGCGCTGATGCTGACCGTGGACCCGCGCGACCCCGACCAGGCCACCTTCACCCTCAACCCGCAGGTGGACCAGGCGCGCCTCATCGGTGATGGCCTGACGCGGCTGCAAAAATTCTTCGACTACGACCCGCCGCTGGGCGGCCGCATCACGTCGGTGGCGGCCGTGCGGCCGGGTCGGCTTCAGCGCCAGGCAAGTGGCTGGCAGGTAGTGGAGCGCGCCCGGCTGGCTATCAGTTGAGTAGAGACGCAAAATTTTGCGTCTTGTCGTGAGCGCCGCTGGCCTTTGGTTAAAAAGCGAAAAACAACGACGAGACGCAAAATTTTGCGTCTCTACTCCCCGGCAGCCAGGAGGCTCGTTCCAACCACTTTTCTGATTTTACCCTAGCTTGCGTGCTATGGCAGCTATTCAAGTGGTGGAAATCACCCTGATTCTGGGACTGATTTTCTGGCAGATTTTCGTTTTCGCTACCAATCGGCGACTTATTCAACGGGTGCAGGCCATGTACCCCGATGTGGCGCGCCTGGGCGTGGAGGCCGTGGATGCCGCGACCGGCCTGCCGGCCGCGACTGGCGCGGGCGCCCACACCTACGACGCGCTGACGGTGGGTAGCGCCAGCCCCGAATTCAGCCGCCTTATCAAAGACACCAACGATTACCTATGGGCTAACAAGGGCGCGGCGGCCGACTTCAACACCCTGCGCGACATTTCGGAGCGCGAAGCCGACCTGCTCGACCAGGAGATTGACGCGCAGATTTCGACCCCGCTGTACCTGGGCCTGCTGGGCACGTTTCTGGGCGCCATTCTGGGCCTCATTGCCTTGGTTAATCCGTTTGGCGACGTGCCCACGGCGGCCGGTGGGTCGTCGTTCAACAACGCCGACGTGACGCACTTTCTGGGCGGCATTCTCATCGCGATGAGCGGCAGCTTTACGGGCCTGCTTCTCACCCTAGCCAGTAACCAGCTGCTGAAATCGGCCCGCGCTACCCGCGACCGGCTCAAAAACGGGTACTACAACTTCCTGCAAAAAGCCCTCCTACCCCGCCTCAACTCGGATATGCAGGCCAGCATGAGCAACCTGAAGGCGGTGCTGGACACGTTCAACCAGGACTTCTTCTCGAAAATTCAAGCCGATTTTTTCTCGAAAATCGCGGAGTTTACGCCGCTCATCAGCCGCATTACCGAGAACATCAGCATCCAGAAAGACTTTCTGGAGAAGCTGCAACAGATTGGCTACACTGAGCTGGCCAACGCTACCATCAAGGTTTTTGATAGGGTAGATGAGAGCGCGGCCTCGTTTGAGAAATTCCTGGGCTACCAAAAGGCCCTGAACGTGGCTGTGAGCGAAGGTGCCAGCACGGCGCGCACCATCACGGCGCTGCTCGACCGCCTCGGCAGTCTCGAAAAAGCCCTCGACCAGGTGCCCGGCTACCTCAAGCAGCACGACGACCGTATTCGGGAGCAGGCGCAGTTTTTTGGCGAGCACCAGGCCATATTGGCCAAAATCAGCCAGGGTGTGGGCCAGGCGCTGAGCGAAGATGCCGCTCAGATGAACCGCGTGCTGGCCCGCCGCCGCGAGGAGTTTGAGGCCGAGGCCCAGGCTGCCCACGCGCAGTGGAGCGCTCACTTCCGGCAGCTGAACCAGGACAACGTGTACCAGAAAATCGTGGAGTACCTCTCGCCGTTTCAGCAGCTGCCCGAGCAGCAGCAGCGCCTCAACCAGCTTCAGGAGGCCCAGGCGCGCCGTAGCGCCGAGGCGCTGCAAGCGCTGCAACAGCCACTGGAGCAAAACCGCCGCATTCAGGAAGAGCTGCTGCGCCAGACCGACCGCACCAACGCGGTGCTCGAAAAGCTCACCCAGCGCAACTGGCTCCAGCGCATGGTGGGATAATTAATCCTTGTCATGCTGAGCCTGCGAAGCATCTTGTCACGTCCGCGCGACTTTTTCTAGCGTGATAAGATGCTTCGCAGGCTCAGCATGACACCCTTTTGATGCTATAGCACTCAGCTTATGAAGCAAAGCAAAGACTTCTTCTGGCCCAGCTACGTCGATTTGATGACGGCGCTGTTCCTGACCATGCTGGTGCTGTTTGTGCTGAGTTACAAGCTGTTCAACGATAAGCAACAGAGCCTCATCGCGGCCAATGCCAGGCTGGAAGTGCAGCTCCGGGAAAAAAAGAAGCTCGACGAGATAAAAGAGGCGCTGAAGCGGCTCGACAACTCGCGCTATTTCACTTATAACAAGGCCTATAAGCGCTACGAGCTGAACTTCGAGGTGCTGTTTCAGCCCGGCCGCTACGACCTGCCGACGGCGGCGCGGCAGCCGCTCATCGAGGCCGGGCGGTTCTTGCTGCGCCAGGTGCAGAGCCTGCGCAACGACGGTATTCAGTACCTCGTCATTATCGAGGGTAGGGCGGCGATGAACCCCAACTTTGCCGCCAGCGCCCCCCAGAATGCCGACCAGCAGGCCGTGCGCGAGCTGAGCTACAACCGGGCGCTGGCCGTGGTGTTTTTGTGGCAACAGGCTGGCATTCAGTTCCCAAAAAATATTGAGGTAATTCCGGCCGGCAGCGGCTACCGGGGCGCGGGGCGCTACCGCGGCTACGCCAAGGAGCAGCTCAACAAGCGCTTCATCATCCAGATTCAGCCCAAAATCGGCTCGCTGGATGCCCAGCCCCTACCCCCCCGCTAGCCGTATAGCCGGCTATGCACCTTCTCCTGCGCTTTCCGGTGGCCCAGCCGCCCGCCAAGGTTCTGGCGGGCTTCACCCGCGAGCTATTCGTGGCCCTGGCCCCGCCGTTTCCGAAGTTTCACCTCATCCGCTACGACGGCACTAACACCGGCGACACGGTTATTATCGAGCTGCAAGTCGGCCCCAAGCGCTGGCGCTGGACCTCGCTCATCACCGACAATGGCGCGCTGCCCGACGGCACGCACTACTTCGTGGATGAGGGCCAGGTGCTGCCCGCGCCGCTGCGGCAGTGGCGGCACCGCCACCTCATCGAGCCCGCGCCGGGCGGCGGCAGCGTTATCGTGGAAGCTATTCACTACAGCACCGGCCGCCGCTGGCTCGACTGGCTCATTCGGCCGGCCATGTGGGCGCAGTTCCGGCTGCGCGGGCCGGTGTACCGGCGTTGGTTCAAGTAGTTGCGCGGTAGTTGTCTGTCATTGCGAGCCTGCGAAGCAATCGCACTGGCACGAGTCGTTCGGGTACTGTTCTGGGGCGATTGCTTCGCAGGCTCGCAATGACAGACGACCTTTGTAGCTACTTACCCAATAACTAGCGCTGCCATGCCCGCCGCCATTGTCCTCAAAAACGGAAAAGACCACTCCCTGCGCCGCCGCCACCCCTGGGTATTTTCGGGAGCCATTGCCCGCGTGCTGGGCGAGCCGCAGGAGGGCGAGGCGGTGCGCGTGGAGACGCAGGCGGGCGAATTGCTGGGGGTAGGGCACTACTCGGGCAGCGGCTCCATCGCGGTGCGGATGCTGGATTTTGGGCTGGCGGCCGAACTCCCTACCCCCGATTTTTGGATTAAAAAGCTGGCCAATGCCTACGCGCTGCGCCAGCGCCTCGGTCTGGTCGCGCCCAAGCACCAGGCACTGAGCACCAAGCACCAAACCAACGTGTTCCGCCTCGTGCACGCCGAGGGCGACGGCCTGCCGGGCCTCATCATCGACGTGTATGGCGACGTAGCCGTGGTGCAGGCGCACAGCGTGGGCATGTACCGCGCCCGCCCCGAAATCGCCAGCGCCCTGCAAGTGGTGTTTGGCGATAAGCTACGCGCCATCTACGACAAAAGCGCCGAAACCACGCCCGGCCACGCCGTGGGCGACGGCAAAAACGGCTACCTCTTCGGCGCGAGCACCGGCCACGAGCACCTGGTGCACGAAAACGGCCACCAGTTTGCCGTCGATTGGGAGACGGGCCAGAAAACCGGTTTCTTCATCGACCAGCGCGACAACCGCGCCCTGCTGGCCCGCTACGCGCCCGGCCGCCGCGTGCTCAACACTTTTTGCTACACCGGCGGCTTCTCGGTGTATGCCCTGGAGGCCGGCGCCGAGCTGGTGCATTCCGTCGATAGCAGCAAGAAAGCCATTGCGTTGACCGAGCGCAACGCCGAGCTGTCGCACCACGCCGACCGCCACGCCGCCTACCCCGACGACGTGCTCACGTTTCTCAAAAGCCACTCGGCCGAGTACGACCTGCTGGTGCTCGACCCGCCCGCCTTCGCCAAGCACCTCAGCGCCCGCCACGCCGCCCTCATGGGCTACAAGCGCCTGAACGCGGCCGGTATCGCGCACCTCGCGCCGGGCGGGCTACTGTTTACGTTCTCGTGCTCGCAAGTCGTTAGCCCCGAGCTGTTTGAAGGCGCGGTGCTGGCCGCCGCCATCGAGGCCGGCCGGCCGGCGCGCATCCTGCACCGCCTCACCCAGCCCGCCGACCACCCGGTGAGCCTTTTTCACCCCGAAGGCGCGTATTTGAAGGGGCTCGTGTTGGCTGTGGAGTAGTAAATTTGGGTATGGTTTTATCTTATTTTGATGAGTCAGGCGACGATGGGTTTCCACAACGTTCGTCCGATACTTTTGTGCTGGCCAGTATCTCTATGCTAGATACTGAATGGAAATTCAATTTTGAACAGCTATTGCAGTTTCGTCGTGTTATAAGTAAGGAGTATAATTTTCCTGTCAAAGAAGAATTTCATACCCGTGAATTCATTCAAGACAAAAACCCTTACCACGGCAAATATACGCCCGAAGTAAGAAAGGAATTAATTTTTAAGTATGTACAAACACTTGCCACCTTGCGGCTCCAAGTTATTGTCGTCGTTATTGACAAAACGAAAATTAAAAATCATGAATATGACGTTCTAGAAAACGCCTTTAAGTATAATATTCAGCGCATTGAAAATAGCTTGCAAGCAGCAGCGACTAAAAAACAGAAGCGTGCTGAAAACTTTATGATAATAACTGATGAAGGACGTGTTGGGAAGATGGCTCGGGTAGCACGTAAAATTCAGCGCATCAATTACATCCCATCGAAATTTGAGGCAAATAGTACCCGCCAAGAGATTAAATTAATGCTTGAAGACCCATTAGCAAAGAACTCAGCGGAATCATACTTCATTCAAGCAGCGGACACCCTAGCTTTTATTAGCTCTCTTTACGCTACCAAGTACCTGTGCGACGGAATGGATTGGGCCAATCGTATAAAACGTGTATTGACTTATGAAGACGCACTTACGCTTATGGCGACTGCAAAACCCATTCTTAATATTAAAGCTACTGTTCCGGCAACTTAATTTCGGATACTTTATTTAAGACTTCGTTGTGCCTGTTTTTGAGTTTGTCGCGGGCTTTTTCGGTGGTAAAGGACCAATTCACTTTGACGGCGTCGGCGTTGCGTTTG
>JAABUK010001739.1_pt1 | contig 40944 bp, 35 predicted proteins | sample 5559141 | NCBI WGS metagenome assembly JAABUK01 (sample SAMN10711869, study PRJNA513367) | rock metagenome | isolation source: Antarctica rocks | place: Antarctica: Victoria Land, Pudding Butte nord | collected 2016-01-03 | reverse complement strand
GGGAAGGCCGCGCACGCCGAGCGCACGCCAGCCACAAGGGTGTCCAGAAGCTCCATCCAGGACGTGGACCACACCGCCAGAGACAACGAAACCCACAACCGTCAGCAGCCACTTAGAATCGCTGGGCACCAACGGTTCAGCTTGATATTTCCAACAGGCTGCGGGCCAGGCGCAGCAAGGGGCCGTTCGGCGTCCGCAGGGCGTCAATCACCGTGAAGTGGTCGGCATGGGGCACCGGCAGCAGCGCGCCCGGCCGGTGCTGCGACGCGCGGCGCGCGTGCAGGCGGCGGCTGTCCCCCACCAAGGCCGGCAACTCCGCCGACCCATAGGCGAGCGCCATCGGCTTGTCCGGCGATGGCAGGCGCAACGGGGACAGCGCCTCGATCTCCGCATCCGTCAGGCGCAGCTTGTCGTTCAGGTAAGTGTCGCGGATCGGCCCCAGCTCGAACACGCCGGAGATCGTCAGTGCCGCCGCCACGGCGGGATGGCCGAGCATCATCGCCGCCAGGTGCCCGCCTGCCGACCAGCCGCTGACGACGATGCGCCCGGTGATGCCGTGCGCCGTGCCGTGCCGTGCCAGCCAGTCCAGCGCCGCGCCCATCTGCGCCACGATCCCTGTCAGCGTCGCATCCGGCGCCAGCGTGTAGCCCGGCAGCGCCGCCGACCAGCCGGACGCCACCGCGCCGGCCACAGCCGCCGCCGCGCCCTCGCGGTCGTTGCGCTGCCAGTAGCCGCCGTGGATGAACACCAGGCAGTCCGATCCCGGCGCCCCCGGGAACAGGTCCCACGCCTCCCGCTGCGTGGCGCCATAGGGCAGGTCCAAGTGCGCGGGATGCTGCGCGCGGAAGGCGAGCGAGGCGGCCCGCAGCGCCTCGACATAGGCGGGTCCGCCGGGACAGGCAGCGGTGTTGTTGTAGGCGGCGTCGCGCGCCGCGCGGGACAGGGCGCCCCAATCTTCGGTCATGGTTCCACCTTTAAGTGATTGGAATGCAGCAGCGCCGACAGCCCCCGCCGCAGCGCGTTGAACTCCGGCGACGACACGTCGCGCGGGCGGGGCCAGGCGACATGACGACGCGGTCGGCCAGGAAGGTCGCCAGGCTTGCCGCCCCCTCTCCCTACACCGCCCCGTTCGCGTTGACCGTGATGGCATACAGCGACGTGGTCGCGCAGACATACAGCCGGTTCCGCTTCGGCCCGCCGAAGCACAGGTTGGCCACGACCTCCGGCACGCCGATCCGCCCGATGCGGGTGCCGTCGGGATGGTAGCAGTGGACGCCGTCGTTGGCCGACGCCCAGACGTGCCCAGCGGTGTCACAGCGTATGCCGTCGAACAGCCCGGCCTCGCAGGTCGCGAACACCTCGCCGCCCGACAGCGTTCCATCGCTTCCCACGGCAAACCGCCGCATGTGCCGCGGCCCGTCCGGCGCGTGGGTGGCGCCGGTGTCCACGACATACAGCAGGCGCTCGTCCGGGGAGAACGCCAGGCCGTTCGGCTTCACCATGCTCGTCACCACCGGCACGGGCGGGCCGCCGGGCACGGCACGATAGACCCAACTGCCGCCGATCTCGCTGGCCGCACGCTCCCCCTCGTAGTCGGAGTCTATGCCGTAGGTCGGATCGGTGAACCAAACCGCGCCGTCCCGCGCCACGACGACATCATTGGGCGAATTCAGACGCTTGCCGTCCCAGTGCGACGCCAGCACCTCTCGCCGGCCGTCATGCCCGGTGCGCGACACGCAGCGCCCGCCGTGCTCGCAGCGCACCAGCCGGCCCTCCGCGTCCACCGTGTGGCCATTGGCATAGCCGCAGGGGGACTGGTGGACGGCAACGGTGCCGTCAGCCTCGCTGTAGCGCAGCACGCGGTCGCCGGGGATGTCGGACCAATACAGGACGCGGTGCGCCGGCAGGTAGGCCGGACCCTCCGCCCAGCGGCTGCCGGTGTGCAGGTGGTCCAGCCGGGCGTGGGAATGCACCAGGGGCCGAAAGCGCGGGTCCAGGATTTCCACCTGCGCCGGCATGGGGGGATGAAGCTGCACCGGGCCTGCCTTGGTTGTTGTATTCCCGTGGATGGGCCTTACCATCATTCCACAAGCGCGGCCGGGTGCAAGGCCGGCGCGATCAAGGGGACCGCCATGCCCACTCCGCGTCATCTCAGCCTGCGTCATGTTGCTATTGCCGCCGCCCTCGTGCTGGCCGCCACCATGCCCGGCCCGGCCGGCGCCGCCGAGACCTCCGGCAAGCGCGTCGCCATGTCCAACAACTACGCCGGCAACTCCTGGCGGCAGGCGATGCTGGCCAGTTGGGAAAAGGCCGGCAAGACGGCCGTCGCCGACAAGCAGCTCGCCGAGGTGCGCAGCTTCACCACCGCCGAGAACCAGGCCACCGAGCAGGCGGCGCAAATACAGAACCTGACCTTGCAGGGCTTCGACGCCATCGTCGTCAACGCATCCTCCCCCACGGCGCTGAACGGCGCCATCAAGCAGGCGTGCGACGCCGGGATCGTCGTGGTGGTGTTCGACAGCTCCGTCACCGAGCCGTGCGCCTACGTCGTCGGCGTGGACTTCCGGCGGATGGGTGCGATGCAGGTCGAGTACATGGCCGGGCGCGGCCTCAAGGGCAACCTGCTGGAGATACGCGGCCTGGCCGGCGGCTTCGTGGACGAGGAAATCCATGCGGGAATCACCGAGGCGCTGAAGTCGCACCCGGAGTTCAAGGTCGTCAGCACGGTCCACGGCAACTGGACGCAGACGGTGGCACAGAAGGAGGTGGCCGGCGTGCTGCCGACCCTGCCGGAGGTCGCGGCCGTCGTGACCCAGGGCGGCGACGGCTATGGCGCCGCGCAGGCGTTCCGCGCCGCCGGCCGCCCGATTCCGCCGATCTTCATGGGCAACCGGGAAGACGAGCTGACCTGGTGGAAGGGCCAGCGCGACGCGGACGGCTACCAGACCAAGTCGGCTGCGATCTCGCCGGGCTGCTCAACGTTCGCGCTGTGGGTGGCGCAGCTCGTGCTGTCGGGCGCACAGGTGCCCAAGCGGTTCGTGCTGCCGATCACGGTGGTGGAGCAGGACACGCTGGATGCCAAGCTGAAGCTGACGGCACCGGGCGGCGTCACCACCGTGGACTACACCCGGCAGGATGTCGTTGACTTCATCGCCAAGCTGAAGTGACGCCCGCCCCGATGGACGCCCCGCCGTCGGACGCTCCCCCGCTGGACGCCTCGCCGTCGGATGCCTCGCGGCCAGACGCCGTTCGGCTTGACGGCATCCGCAAGAGTTTCGGCGCCGTCCATGCCTTGGGCGGCGTTGATCTGCGGGTGGGCCGGGGCGCCTGCCTGGGCCTGGTCGGGCACAACGGCGCCGGCAAGTCCACCCTGATGGGGGTTCTGGCGGGCACGCTGTCGCCGGATGCCGGGTCGGTGCGGGTGCTGGGGCAGGTCGTGCCGTCGGGCAGCCGGCACCCCGGCCTGCGCTGCGTGTTCCAGGAAGGGTCGCTGTGCCCCAACCTGACCATCGCCGAGAACGCCCGGGTCGTGCATCGGGACATCGGTAGTATGGGCTGGGGCGGGATGGGCTGGGGCGGCCTGGGCTGGCGGCGGCGGGCCGGGGCGGTGATGGCGGCAGCGCTGGACGGGGTGTTCCCCGGGCACGGCCTGCGCCCGGACCAGGTGGTTGGCGACCTGTCTATCGGGCGTCGCCAAATGGTCGAGATCGCGCGGGCGTTCAGCCACACCGGCGTGCCGCCCGCGGTGGTGGTGCTGGACGAACCCACGTCGTCCCTCGATGGCCACGCGGCGGCCGGGCTGCTGGCGTGGGTGCGCCGCTTTGTGGCCGAGGGTGGCGCGGCGGTGTTCATCTCGCACAAGCTGCAAGAGGTCCTGGCCATCGCGGACCAGGTCGTGGTGATGCGCGACGGCCTGGTGGTGCTGGACCGGCCCGGCGCCGGCATGACGCGGGACGGGCTGGTCGCCGCCATGGGCCATGCGGACCCGCCGGCACGCGGCCAGCGGGTCCGCGGCGACCTGACCCGGCAGGTCCAGGTCGAAGCCGGGGCAGTCGCCACCGGCGGCATCCCGCTGACGGCCCGGCAAGGTGAGGTGGTCGGCCTCGCCGGCCTGGCCGGGCACGGGCAGACCCGGTTGCTGCAACGTGTGCTGGCCGCCGCCGCCCGGCGCGACCCGGCGGTGCGCCTGGGCGCCGCCACCGCCCTGGTCCCCGGCGACCGCGGTGCGGACGGCGTGTTCCCGCTGTGGTCCATCGCCCGCAACATGACCGTGCGCGCATTGGCGGCGCTGCGGACCGGCCCCTTCCTGGACCCTGGGCGCGAGCGGGCGCTGGCCGAGGCTTGGCGCACCCGCATGGGCCTGGTGACGCCCGATGTGGGCAATCCCATCCTGTCGCTGTCCGGCGGCAACCAGCAGAAGGCGCTGTTCGCCCGGGCGCTGGCCAGCGACGCCGGGGTGGTGCTGATGGACGACCCGATGCGCGGCGTGGACGTGGGCACCAAGCGGGACGTTTACGCGCTGATCGCCGCCGAGGCCGCCGCGGGCCGCACCTTCCTGTGGTACACCACCGAGTTCGACGAATTGCTGCATTGCGACCGGGTGTTCGTGTTCCGCGACGGCCGCGTCACCGGGGCGCTGGCGGCGGACGACGTGACCGAGGCCGCGGTGCTGCGCCTGTCCTTCGCCGATCCGGACGCCGATCCGGACGCCGGCCCGGCCCCGGCTGGCCCAGCCTCGACCAGTCCAGTCCTGACCGATGCAGCTTAAGGCTGCGCGGCTTCGGGGTGTGCAGCCCGAGAGTGTTCAGCCCGGAAGTTTGCAGCCTGGGGGGGGTACAGCCCGGTGCCGTGCGGGGGCGGCAGCTTGCGGGCGTCCTCCGCGCCGCCTTGCCGGCGCTGGCGTTCGCGCTGCTGCTCGGCACCATCTTCGCGCAGCAGCCGCGGGCGATGTCCTACCTTGGGCTGAACCTGCTGCTGAACCTGGCGCTGCCGGTCGTGCTGGCGACGATGGCGCAGATGCTGGTCATCACCCTGGGCGACCTGGACCTGTCCATCGGCGCGTTCGTGTCGCTGGTGACGTGCATCGGCGGCACGGTGCTGCCGGCACAGCCGGTGCTGGGCGTGGCGCTGCTGCTGGCGGCGGTCGGGCTGTATGCGGCCACGGGGGCGCTGATCGGCGCGCGGAACCTGCCGGCCATCGTGGTGACGCTGGGGCTGTCGTTCGTGTGGCTGGGGCTGGCGGTGATCCTGCTGCCGACGCCGGGCGGGCTGGCGCCGGGGTGGCTGTCGGCGTTGATGCGGACGCGGACGCCGGGGATGCCGCTGGCGCTGTGGGCGTCGGCAGGGATCGCGCTGCTGGTCCACCTGGCGCTGATGCGCTCGGCCTGGGGAACGGTGGTGCGCGGCATGGGCGGCAACGCGCGGGCGGTGGCGCGGGCGGGATGGAGCCTGCTGCGCCTGCGCGTCGCCGTCTATGCGATGGCCGGGGTGTTCGGGGTGCTGTCCGGGCTGGCGCTGCTGGGGCTGACGACCTCGGGCGACGCCAACCTGGCCGGGCGCTACACCCTGCTGTCCATCGCCGCCGTGATCCTGGGCGGCGGCGAGTTCACCGGCGGGCGCGTGTCGCCGTCCGGCGCGGTGCTGGGCGCGCTGACGCTGACCTTGGCCGCGGCCCTGCTCACGTTCCTGAACGTCCCGCAGGACTGGCAGATCGGCGTCCAGGGCGGCATCCTGATCGCCGTGCTGGGCCTGCGCGCCGTGATCGAGCGGATCGGGCGCGCAGAGGCGGCGGCGTGATGCCGGCGCTGCCCATGCCGGTGCTGCCCATGCCGGCGCCGCGCGTGGCGGACGTTGGCACGGCTCCAGCAATCATCTGCACTGGCCCATCTGCACTGGCCGCTTCCCACCCGTCATTGCGAGCCGCCCTTGCGGCGCGGCAACCCAGGGGCGGCAAAGATGGCCCTGGCCGCCCTCGGGTTGCCGCCTCGCCGCGCCCTTCGCAATGACGGCGTGCGACGAAACGCGGACGCATGGCGGCCAGGGCGGCCAGGGCGGATGGCCACGGGCATGACGCGCCTGTTCGGGCGCCTGGCCTCCCGGCCCTGGGCCTACAGCTACGTCGCCGCGGCGCTGACCTGGATGGCGACGGTCGCGCTGAACGGCGGGGCCGGCGGCAGGGCGCTGATCGGGGCGGCGCTGGCGTTCTCGGCCTTCGCGGTGCTGGCGGCGCTGGGGCAGATGCTGGTCATCACGCTCGGCCCCGGCAACGTGGACCTGTCCATTCCGTCCACCATCGCCCTGTCCAGCGCGTTGTCCATGCTGGTGATGAACGAGCAGGCTGGCATGATCCTGCCCGGGCTGCTCGCTGCCATCGGCGCGGGCATGGCGGTCGGGCTGTTCAACGTGCTGCTGATCCGCTTGCTCCGCATCCCGCCGATCATCGCCACGCTGTCGGCGGGCCTGGTGGTGCTGTCGGTCGCGATCAGCTTCGGGCGCGGGCTGAAGATCAAGCCGCCGCCCGCCTTCGCCGACTTTGCCGCCGCCCGGCTGCTGGGCGTGCCGGCGCTGGCGCTGACGGCAATCGGGATGATGGCCGTGGTGGGCGTGCTGCTGGACCGGACCGTGACCGGGCGCGCGGTGACGGCCATCGGGCAGAACGCCCGGGCCGCCGGGTTCGCGGGCATCCCGGTCGAGCGGGTGCGAATGGTGGTCTATGTGGCGTCCGCCGGGCTGGCCGGGCTGACCGGGGCGCTGCTGGCCGGGTTCTCCGGCGGCAACTCGCTGGACCAGGGCGAGGAGTACCTGCTGCTGACCATCGCCGTGGTGGTGATCGGCGGCACCGACGTGGGCGGCGGCCGGGCCAGCGTGGCGGGGGTCGGCGGCGCGGCGCTGTTCATGTTCCTGCTGGTCGCCATGCTGAACACCGCGGGCGCCGGGCCGGGGCCGCGCATGTTGCTGACCGGGCTGATCATCATCGCGGTGATCGCCGTGGCCGGCGAGGCAAAGGCGTAGCGGTGCCGGCGCTCCTGTGGCACGGCGGGCTGATGCTGCTGGCCTGGTTCGTGCTGCTGCCCGGCGGCGTGCTGGCCGCCCGGTTCTTCAAGGTGCTGCCGGGCCAGGACTTCCCGGCCGTGCTGGACAACAGGGCGTGGTGGCAGGCCCACCTCCTGTTGCAATACGCCGGCTCGGCCGTGGCGGCGGCGGCGCTCTGGATCGCCTGGGACGCGCTCGACGGAAGATGGGACTGGTCGGAGCCGCACACGGTCCTCGGCATCGCGGTCATGGCCTTGTGCGCCCTGCAAGTCGGCAGCGGGGTGCTGCGCGGCACCAAGGGCGGCCCCACGGACATCCATGCCGACCCCGCCGACCCTGCGACCTGGCGCGGCGACCACTACGACATGACCCTGTACCGGCGCCTGTTCGAGGGTTGGCACAAGCGCGCGGGCTATGCCGCGTTCCTGCTTGCCGTGCCGGCGGCCTGGCTCGGCCTCGGGCTTGTTGCGGCCCCGCTTTGGGCGCGCGTGCTGCCGCTGCTTGCGGCGGCCGGGTTCGCGGTCGCCTTCGGCGTGCTGACGCGCCGCGGGCGCCGGGTGAACACCTGGGTCGCAATCTGGGGACCGCCCGTGCCGACCATGCCCACCCGGCCCGGCCGGGCCTCCAGCGGCACCGGGGTTGATGCTGCGCCTGGGGTCCTGCCGCAGGCAGGGGCGGCGGGTGAGCAAAGGTCCAGGCGCCTCCCGTCATAGCGGCTGCCGGTTCGCCATGCAGTGATCCCAGGCGCCTGCGGACGGACGGCTCCTCGATGGGATCGGGCTTGGCTAATCCGGCCCGGCCGCGCCGGGAGCCTCCCGCAGCCGCTGGTAGAGCACCCGTCTCACCCGTCCGCCGTTCACCTCCAGCCCGCTGACCGCTCCCGTCCCGTCCCGCAGTATCCGGACATCCAGCCAGCCCGGGAACAGCACGTCGGGCGTATGGACGCGGACCAGGTCGCCCTCCACCGGCTCGATCCTCCAGGGGCCGCCGCGGACGATGGGACCCCGGACCATGACCTGGGCCTCGCCAGGGCCTGCCGACACGGTCCAGGTCGTGTCCATCTCGCCGCTGCGGTAGGTGCCGGGCAGGTCCGCGGGCAGCGCCGCGCCGGGCGGGACGCGGTGATAGGTGGCGACGTGCCCGGCATCCGTTTCCACCTCCATTGTGTCCGCGTCCAGCAGCCGCAACGCGAACGGGTTCATGCCGCGCACGGCGACCAGCCGTCCGTCAGGGGTCACGGACGGCACGAAGGGCAGGCCGTAGGTGACGAAGCTGGCGGCACCGTCCGGCGCCACGTTGATGTCCAGCGTGGCGGACGCCTCGCGGTCGAGCCAGCGGCCCGCGAGGGGGAGCGCATCCGCCGGGCCGGGGCGCCCGGACGCGGGCGCCGCGTGCGGCCGGGCGTCCAGCAGCAGGTCGAGCACCTGATGCGCCAGCAGGCTGGGGTCGGCGTCCCCGCGGTTGGCGATGACGACGATGGAGATGTCCTCGGCGGGCGCGCGCAGCATCTCGGTGCGGTAGCCCGGCCACAGCCCGCCATGCCCCACGGTGCGTATGCCCCGGTAGTCGCGCACCACCTGGCCGCGGGCATACAGGTTCGCGTGGCCGTTGCCGAACGGCGCCTGGGTGGCGAGCGCATCGGCCAGGCCGGGGTTGGCGTCCAGCCACCGGCACCACAGCGCCAGGTCCTCCACGCCGGACACCAGGCCGCCCTCGCCATGCAGCGGGAAGGCGTGGCGCGCGCGCACCCAGGCGCCGTCCCCGGCACCGCCCTGGCGGAGGTAGCCGGTGGCCAGGCCCGGCACGACCTCGCCCACGTCCTCCACCAGCCGGGTGCGGGTCATGCCGGCGGGGACGAACACGCGGCGGTCCAGGACGGCGCGCAGCGGCTCCCCGCCCACGCGCTCGACGATGCGGCCGAGCAGCAGGAAGTTGGAGTTGCTATAGAGGAAGCGGCTGCCCGGCGCGAAGTTCAGGGTGCGCTGGCGGAGGATGCCGGCCATCAGCTCCTCCGGCCGCACCGGCTGGCCCAGGTCGGCGGCGCCCTGGCGCATGATGCCGAGCATGTCGCGGATGCCGCTGGTGTTGTGCATCAGGTGCGCGACCGTCACCGGGGCGCCCATGTCCGGCAGCTCCGGCAGGTGCTGCCGCGCGTCGTCGTCCAGCCGCAGCCGGCCCTCGTCGGCGAGCATCAGCACGGCGGCGCAGGTGAACTGCTTGGTGACGGACGCGACGCGGAAGGTCGTCTCCGGCCCGATCTGCGCCCCAAGCTCCAGGCTCGCCAGCCCGGCGCAGCGGTGGACGGCAAGCGCGCCCGCCTGCACCACGCCGATGGCCGCGCCGGGACCGTCCCGGGCGCCTTGCAAGCCGTCCAGCAGGCGGTCCACTCCGCGGGTGAGGGCAAGCTGTGCAAGGCCCGTCATGGCTCGATGCTCCATGGGTCCGGTTGGGTGAAGGGTTGGCCGGCGCCGTCCGGCCCAAGGCCGGGCGGCATCGGCGGGATGGCGATAAGCGGCGGCACGCCCGGCGGGCCGGCATGGACGCGCTGCATGGCCGCCCCTGCGGCCCGGCGCCGGACGGGATCAAGCTTCAAGCGCCACCCCGCCCCGCATCAAAGGCGGACCGACGGGATGGCACGCCACCGGCCAGGTGGGAACGCCCGCGGCGTCCCGGGCCACCAGCAGGGGCGGAACCGTCGCGCAGCGCGGTCCGGCGACCGGGCAGCGCGGATGGAACGGGCAGCCCGGCGGCGGCGCCATGGCGCTCGGCAGCTCGCCCCGCACCGCCGCGGGCCGCCGCGCCCCGGGCGCCAGTTGCGGCACGGCGTCCATCAGCGCGCGGGTGTAGGGATGGCGCGGCGCCGCGAATAGCGCCCCGGTCGGGCCGGTCTCCACGATGCGGCCGAGATACATCACCGCCGTCCGGTGCGCGACGTGGCGCACCAGCCGCAGGTCGTGGGTGATGAACACCAGCGCCAGGCCAAGCCGCTCCTGCAACTCCAGGAACAGGTTCACGATCTGCGCCTGCACCGACACGTCGAGCGCCGAGACCGGCTCGTCGGCGATGACGAGCGCCGGCTCCACCGCGAGCGCGCGGGCGATGCCGACCCGCTGCCGCTGCCCGCCGGAGAACTCATGCGGATAGCGGCCTCCCGCGTCCCGCGGCAGATGCACCAGGTCGAGCAGCGCGCGCACGCGGCCCGGCACGTCGCCGCGCGCCACCACGCGATGCACCAGCAGCGCCTCGGCCAGGGCGTCGCCGACACGCAGGCGCGGGTTCAGCGAACCCTGCGGGTCCTGGAACACCATCTGCACCCGGCGGTTGTAGGCCCGCCGCGCCGGGCCGGTCAGCGCCAGAGCATCCTGACCGTCCAGGCGGACCGCGCCCGCATCCGGCTCGTGCAGCCGCACCAGGCACCGCGCCAGCGTGGACTTGCCGCAGCCGGACTCGCCGACGATGCCCAGCGTCTCGCCCCGATGCACCGCGAGGCTGACGCCCTCCACCGCCCGCAGCACCGGCGCCGGCCGCCCGCGCAGCCAGTCGAGCGCCGGGCGACGCACCGGGAACCGCTTGGAGATGCCGATGGCCTCCAGCAGCGGCGGGATCATGCCAGCCGTTCTTTGCCCTGACCGCCTTGCGGCCGGTTTGCATCCGTCGGCGGGAGCGCAGCGGCGCGGCAGCCCGGGACGCGCAGGCGCAGTCCCTGCCGCCGCCCTGTCGCCGCGCTGCAAGGGCGGCTCGCAATGACGGATGGAAAGCAGCAGACCGTTGGCATCAGTGCGCCGTCCCCTGCGCCACGCGGTCCGACGCCCAGCACGCTGCCAGATGCTTCGACGCCAGATGCTTCGACGCCACCTCCGCCAGCGGTGGCGCAACCGTCCGGCAGCGCTCCTCGACGAAGCCGCAGCGTGGGACGAACGGGCAGCCGGGGATGGCCTGGTCCAGCCGGGGCGGCTGCCCGGGGATCGGCACCAACGGCCGCCGCGCCGGCCCGGCCCCTGCCCCAACCCCCGGCATGGAGCGGAGCAGCGCCGCGGTGTAGGCGTGCCGCGGGCGCGCGAACAGCGCCGCCACCGGCCCGGCCTCCACCACGCGCCCGGCATACATCACGCACACCCGGCTGCACGTCTCCGCCACCACGCCCAGGTCGTGCGTAACCAGCACCATCCCCATCCCAAGCTCCCCGGTCAGCCGCAGCAGCAGGCGCAGCACCTGGTCCTGGATCGTCACGTCCAGCGCCGTCGTCGGCTCGTCGGCCAGCAGCAGCATCGGCTGCGGCGCGAGGGCTATGGCGATCATCGCGCGCTGCCGCATCCCGCCCGAGAACTCGTGCGGGTAGCTGCGCAGCCGCTGCGCCCCGGCGGCGATGCCCACCAGGTCCAGCAGCTCCAGCGCGCGGGCGCGGCGGGCGCGGCCATCCAGCCCGCCATGCGCCGCCAGGCTCTCGTCAATCTGCTGCCCGACCGTCAGCACCGGGTTCAGCGCCGCCATCGGCTCCTGGAACACCATCGCGATCTCCCGTCCGCGCACGGCGCGCAACGCAGGCTCCGGCAGGGCCAGCAGGTCCCGGCCCCGCCAGAGCACCTGCCCGGCGACCGCCGCGTTGCCGTGCAGCAGCCGGGTGATCGCCCGCAGCGTGACGCTCTTGCCGGAGCCGCTCTCGCCCACCAGCCCCACGACCTCCCCGGCGTCCACGGTGATCCCGGCGCCATCCACGGCGCCCACCGCGCCGCGCGGGGTGGCGAAGGTGACGCGCAGGTCGCGCACGTCCAGCAGCGGGGCGGCCGTCACCGCTTCACGTCCATCAGGTCGGCCACGCCGTCGCCGACCAGGCTGAAGCCGATGCCGGACAGCACGATGGCAAAACCCGGGAACACGGCGATCCACCACGCCTGGGTGAACAGGTTCTTGCCGTCGGCGATCAGCACGCCCCACTCCGCCGCGGGCGGCTGCGCGCCGAGGCCAAGGTATCCCAGGCTCGACCCCAGCAGGATCGCCAACGCCATGTCGGTCATCCAATAGACCAGGATCGGCCGGGCCGCGTTCGGCAGGACGTGGCGCAGCAGGATGCGCGCCTGGCCGTAGCCGAGTACCTTGCAGGCCGACACGTAGTCCTGCCCGCGCAGCACCAGCACCTCCGCGCGCATGAGCCGGGCATAGAACACCCAGCCGACGACGGTGACGGCGACGTACATGTTGCCCAGCCCCGGCCCCAGCACGGCCACGATGGCGATCACCAGGACCAGGAACGGGAACGTCACCACCAGGTCCACCAGCCGGCCGAACACCGTGTCCGCGATGCCGCCGTACCAGCCGACCAGCAGGCCCACGGCGGTGCCGATCACCAGCGGCCCGACGGTCGCGAACACCGCGATCTGCAAGTCAATCGTGGCGGCGGCGATGGTGCGCGAGAGGATGTCCCGGCCGAACTGGTCGGTGCCGAACGGGTGCGCGGCGCCGGGCGGCTGCAGCAGCGCGTTGAAGTCGAACGCCAGCGGGTCGTAGGGCGCAACCGCCCCCGGCGCGACGGCGCACAGCAGCAGCGCCAGGAGGATCGCGACGCCCGCCAGCAGCGGCAGCGGCACGCGGCCCAATGCCGCACGGCTCATCGCTGCACGGCTCACCGCAAGGTTCACTGCACGGATTACTGGCGCGCGACTCACTGGCGCGCGACCCGGGGATCGAGCCACATCTGCACGAGGTCGGTGGCCAGGAGGGCGAGCGACACGATCACCGCTAGCACCAGCGTCAATGCCTGGATCACCGGGTAGTCGCGCGCGAAGATGCTCTCGACCATCAGCCGGCCCACGCCGGGGACGGCGAACACGCTCTCGGTGATGACCGCGCCGCCCAGCAGCGCGCCCGCCTGCAGCCCCACCAGCGTCACGGTGGACAGCAGCGCGTTCCGCAGGACGTGCCGCAGCAGCACGACCCGGCGCGGCAGGCCCTTGGAGCGCGCGAAGTCCACGAACTCCGCGTTCAGCACCTCCATGATCGCCGCCCGCAGGTTCCGCATGATGACCGCCGAGAAGCTGAGCGCGAGCGTGAGCGCCGGCAGCAGCAGGTGGTGCAGGTGGTCCGGCAGGCCGGTCCCGTATCCGCCCACCGGGAACCACCGCAGCCCCGCCGCGAACACTGTCAGCAGCACCAGCCCGACATAGAAGATCGGCGACGACAGCCCGACCTGGAACACTGCCCGGATCAGGTAGTCCGGCCAGCGCCCGGCCCGGGTCGCCGCCACGAAGGCCAGCGGCACGGCGATCCCGACCGCCAGCGCCGTCGCCATCGCCGTCAGCATCAGCGTCGCCGGCAGCCGCTCCAGGATGACGGACGCGACCGGGACGCGCATCGCGATGGAGGTGCCGAAGTCGCCGTGCGCGACGTTGGCGACGAACAGCAGGAACTGCGCCCACATCGGCTGGTCCAGCCCCATCGCGCCGCGCAGCCGGGTTACGGCCTCGTCGGTCGCGCGGTCGCCCAGCATGGCGCTGACGGGATCGCCCGGCAGCAGGCGGGCCAGCACGAAGACGACGAGGCCGATGGCCAGGAACGTCGGCACGATCTGCAGCAGCCGCGCGGCGACCAGCCCGGCCCGGTTCACGCGGGCGGCCCGGCCGGGCTACTTCTCGACGTAGGCGCCCTCGAACAGGTTGTTGCCCAGCGGTATCTGCACGAAGCCCTGGGCCTGCTTGCGGAAGGCGACGGGATAGGGCGTCTCATACAGGAACACCACTGGCGCCGCGGCGGCGTAGCGCTCCTGCAGCTCCTTGTACTGCGCCGTGCGGGCCGCCAGGTCCATCTCCTGCTGCGACGCCGTGAACAGCACGTCCACGCGCTCGTCCCGCCATTGCGAGTGCAGGGCGTGGATGTTCGGGTAGTAGGCGGCATAGGAGGTGACCTGGCTGGGGTCCGAGATGTCGTTGGTCCAGATCGAGGCCCGCATCGCGAAGTCCTCGGCGCGGTAGCGGGCGGTGCGGGTCGCGTTGTCCACCTGGTCAATCTGCAGCTTGACGCCGACCTGGCCCCACATCTGCTGCACGATGGCGAGGTTGTTCGCCTCGTCCGCGTTGCCGGACAGGGACAGGATCGAGGTCTCGAACCCGTTGGGGAACCCGGCCTCCGCCAGCAGGGTGCGGGCCTTGGCCGGGTCGTACTTGTACAGGTCCTGGCCGAGGAACAGCGGCGTCGTGGACGACATGTAGGAGCGCATCGGCTTGCCCAGGCCGAGCGTCGTGATGCCGATGACCGCATCCTTGTTGACGGCGTAGTTCAGCGCCTGGCGCACCTTCGGGTTCGCCATCGGGTTGGGCTTGCCGTCCTTGTAGGTGGCCCCGCAGAACACCGTGAGATAGGTGACGCGGGTAGAGGGCCACAGCTCCATGCGTAGCGCCGGGTCGGCCTGCAGCTCCTTGACGCGGGTGTAGGGCACGAACTCCGTGCCATCCACCTCGCCGGCCCTGAGCTTCAGCAGGCGGGTGGCGTCGTCCGGGATGATCTGGAATTGCAGCTCGTCGAGGTAGGGCAGCGGCTTGCCGTCCTCGGCCTGCTTCCAGTAGTGCGGGTTCCGCCGCAGCGTCATGGACACGCCGCGCTGCCAGGCGGCCAGCACGAACGGGCCGGTGCCGACGGGGTGCTCGGCGAACGCCTTGGCCTTGTCCTCCGGCGTGGCGCCCGGGGCCGCGTCGAACAGCTTGTGCGGCATGATCGCGGCGTTGAACGTGGCGAGGGCCGGGATGATCGTCGGGTCGGGGTGCTTGAGCGTGACCTTGATCGTGCCGCCGGCCGCCTCGACCCGCTCGATGGAGGCGAGCGAGGTGGACCATGCCCCGGCCTTCGGGTCGCGGGCGCGGTCGAGCGACCAGGCCACGTCGTCGGCCATCAGCGGGGAGCCGTCCGCGAACTTCACGCCGGGCCGCAGCGCCAGGGTGAGCGTCTTGCCGTCGGGGGACAGGTCCCAGCTCGTGGCGAGGCCGGGCTGCACGCCCAGGCCGTCGCGGGTGGGGGCGAGCAGCGTGTCGTAGAGGTTGGTCAGGACCCAGATGTCCACGTTGGCGTCGTTCAGCACGGGGTCTAGGAACAGGGAGTCGGCGTAGCGCGCGTAGGTCAGCTTGCCGCCGCGGGTGGCCGCCTCCGCGCTGGCCGGCAGGCCGAGGGCGCTTGCCGCAACCAGGGCCGCGAGGCCCGCCGTGAAGAAGGTTCGACGCATGGCGGCTCCTCGGGTCAGGTGCCGGTGACGGTAGGTTTGGTCCTCGATCAGAGTCAACGCCGGCCGGTGCGGGCTTGCAAGCTGACTAGGCCGTAGTGACGATCTTGGCCTGGGTGGGTTCCGGTTTGGTGTTGGCAGTGGTTCGAGGCTGATTTCGGGGTTCGGCCATGGCGCGTGTTGATGTGGATGCGTTGCGCGACGACCGGTGGGAGCGGCTGCGGGATCTGGTTCCAGGCGGGCGCGAGGGCCAGCGCGAGCCGCGGTGCGACAACCGGCTTCGTGGACGCGCTGCTGTGGATGGCCCGGTCCAGGGCGCGCTGGCGCGACTTGCCCGAGCGGTATGGCAACCATCAGGCGGTGAGATGCCGCTACCACCGCTGGGTCGAGCGGGACGCGCCGGGCAGCGTTCTGGCCGCGCTTGATGCCGATGCCGACCTGGAATGGCTGCTGATCGACAACACCGTCGTGCGCGCCCACCAGCACGCGGCAGGCGCACGCCGGTCAAAGGGGGGCCTGATGCCCAGGGGCTTGGCCGCTCCCGCGGCGGCCTGAGCACCAAGATACACGCCGCAACCGACGCGCTGGGCAACCCGGTGCGGCTGCTGTTCGGGCCGGGACAGCGCCACTACGTGACGCGCAGCCACGAACTGCTGGACGGCCTCGAACCAGATGCCGTGATCGCCGACAAGAGACACGACGCCGACCACCTGCGCGAGGCCATACGCGACATGGGGGCCGAAGCCGTCATCCCACCCCGGTCTAACCGCCGCGCGCCACGTGACCACGACCGCGCGCTCTACCGGGAATGCAACTTGGCCGAACAATTCTTTAACAAGTTCAAACAGTTCAGGCGCGTGACCACCCGCTACGCTTGAGCGGCGAAGCCGGTCAAGGCTCCTGCCCAACCACCGCGGCTTCGTCCAACTCGCAGCCGTCGCCGTCCTGCTCCGATGAAGTCGTCACTACGGCCTAGCGGCCTATTGCCACCCCGGCGGGTCCAAGAAGATGCCCGAAGCTCAAGGCGTTGCTCGGGAGCTTAGAAGCCTTGACCAGCGGGCACTTTATTGATGAACCAGAGACGCCGCCCTGCTCCTGGCAGACGTGCTTGGAAAGCGCCTCCGCTGCGGCGAACTGCAAGAAGCGCGCGATGGCAACTGCCAGGGCGGTCGCGCTCGCTACGTGCCGCGCCAGGACGCCATTCTTAATCACCTCGTGGCAAGCCCAGCAGCACCGCCGCCAAGCGCTGTGATGTCAGCGCCGAAACCGTGTGCAAGTGGCGCAGGGCTGAGCAAGTCGGCTACGGTCTCAATCGTGTCGGCCCAAGCCTCGTAGGAGTTTACTTGAAGCGCGCGCTGCCGACCGGCTGCGCCTAACTTGCGGCGAAACACATGATCGGTGAGGAGCCGTGCAATGGCGGCCTGCATTGCTGTAGGATCATGACATGGGACGACCAAAGCCGTCTCGCCGTCCACGACGTAATCTAGAATACCCGGCGATGCAGTCGTCACGACTGCCTTGCCGGAGGCCATGGCCTGCACCAGCGCGCTCGTGCCCCCGCCGTTCACCACTGGGTGCAAGGGCAAAACCACGATTGATGCTGCGGCAAGCAAGTCACGGTAAGCAGGCAACGGGACTGCGTCCGGCATGATTCGGACGTTGACGGGATGCGGTCCGGGTAACACGAGCTTGCTGCGGATGACGATAGCATGGCCCACGGCTGGGGCAATTTCCAGCAAGGTGGCATAATCGCGTGATTGATCGTCGCCGGCCGCGAACACCGGACCATCTGGCTGATCTTCAGCCTCATCGTAGAAATCTGTGTCCACCTGCGCATACACCGGATAAACGAGGCGTGCCTTGGGCCAAGTCTTTCGAATCATCTCAGCGTGGGCCGTGCTGTATGGCAGGATTGCGTCCGCGCGTGGTACCACCAGATTAAGCAGGAAGCGCCGCGGTCGCCATTCAAGCATTCCAAGATCCACTACGATAACCTTAGCCTTAAACCTGAATACACGCCGTAGCAGCAGGACGGCCAGCGCAGACGACTCGAAAAAGCAAACAATAAATTTGGCTTCGCGATCCGTCCACATAAGATTGATCGCCCTGAATGGGTCAATGGCGCAATACATGGAATGCGCACGCGCTCCGGGATTTATCGGAAAAGAGTTAAGCTCTCTCCGCGCATAGGTGAAGCCGCGTTTTGCAAGCGAACGATAGGGCCGTTCCCGATCCTCGTCGTCTACAGGCGATCCACCGGTCCAAGCGGGCCAAAGTTTATGGGGTGGCAGGAGCAGGATACTTGCTGACGCAAAGTCCTGGTCGGTGACGCAGGTTTCATTCCACACTACCGGAATGGAAGATGACGTCTCCGGGGTTGTGCCCATATCTTTCAAGGGAATAATTTACCAATTGTAATGCTGAGCAAAACCCGCCCGGCACACGTCATTGAGGGGTGCGCCCGCGATGGGTGCCCAGCCTCCCGTGCCACGCCAATTCTGCTTATGTTCCCAATTGTCATGATACTTCACCTATGCGGCAACAAAGAAGCAAGGACACTTTCAACGGACACGCTCTGAATATCTATGTTCCGTCGGGCAGTATTGTTATTTTTGATCAACAATAGTATGTTGATGTCAACGGCGTTTGGTTGAACCATCTGCATGGGATCTAACAATGGCAGTCCGCGTCACTGAGAGCCTGTTTGAGTGTGCAACATCAAGAGTTTGCCTGATGATCCCAATAGACCGCCCTCTGCTTTAGAGGTCATGACGGGGCTAGGCTGCCGTCTGGCCTCGTCCTAAGCCGTTATTCGCACACATCTGGCGCTCAACGGTGCGTACCAGCCTACCTCCAAATACTGTGTTTGATGCACAGCACGTTGATTTCATTTACTCAAACAGGCTCTGAGTCTGATAGTGTTGCGAGGCTCTGTGGCGACGGTGCTAGAACTTTGCCAGGGGTTCGGGCTATGCCAGAGCGCGCGATCAAAGCGCATGTCGTCCGGCCGAGCGCGGGCAAGCGTGAGACGCTTGATGCCCTGACCGGCTCCGTCAAGTCTCGCGCTGGTAAGTGTAGCCAAGTTTTCAAGCGAGCGTATTGATATTTTATACGGCTTCCAAGATGGCCAGCACGGTCGTTGCGCGGCGTCGGAACTACAGCCTGCGATGATCGGCGGGCACGTGCTGGGGCCGGGGTGGAACCGCCCGCGGCTTGGGAGCATCCTGCCCGCATCCGAGGAGGAGCCGGCATGACCGACGACCGCATCCTGATCTGGGGGGCCGGCGCCATCGGCGGCACCCTCGGCGCCTACCTGGTGCGCGCCGGGCAGGACGTGACGTTCGTGGACATCGTGCCGGACCACCTCGCCGCCATCCGCGCGCCCGGCCTGCACGTCCACGGCCCGGTCGAGGACTTCACCATCCAGGCGCCGGCCCTGCTGCCGGCCGAGGTCTCCGGCACCTGGCCGCGCATCTTCCTGTGTGTGAAGGCGCACCACACCGAGGAAGCCTGTCGCGCGCTGCTGCCGCACCTCGCGGCGGACGGCTGCGTGCTGTCGCTGCAGAACGGGCTGTGCGAGACGCTGATCGCCGGGGTCGCCGGGCCGGGGCGCACGATGGGCGCCTTCGTCAACTTCGGCGCGGACTGGATGGGGCCGGGCAGCATCCTGTTCGGCAACCGCGGCGCGGTCGTGCTGGGCGAGATTGACGGCGCCATGACGCCCCGCCTCGCGGCGCTCCACGCGCTGCTGCGGGCGTTCGAGCCGGACGCGGTTACCACGCCCGACATCTGGTCGTATCTGTGGGGCAAGCTCGGCTATGGCGCGATGCTGTTCGCGCAGGCGCTGGGCGACAAGGGCATCGCCGACTGCCTGGCCCGGCCGGAGCTGCTGCCGGCCTGGCGTGCCCTGGGCGGCGAGGCCGTCGCCGTGGCGCTGGCGGAGGGCGTGACGCCCCGCGGGTTCAATGGCTTCGACCCCGGCGCCTTCCGCCCCGGCGCGACCGAGGCGCAGGCGCGGGCCAGCGTTGACGCGATGGTGGCGTTCAACCGGCCCAGCGCCAAGACGCACTCCGGCGTATGGCGGGACCTCGCCATACGCAAGCGGCGGACGGAGGTGGACGTGCAGATCGCGCCCATCGCGGAGGCCGGCGCCCGCCACGGCCTGCCCTGCCCGGCGATACGCAAGCTCGTCGCCATGATTCACGAGGTCGAGCAGGGGCGCCGGGTCCAGTCGGACGGCAACCTGCTGGAGCTGCTGCCATGAACCTGCGGTTCGACGGGCAGGTGGTCGCGGTCAGCGGCGCCGGGCACGGGCTGGGCCGGGCCATCGCGGAGACGTTCGTCGGCCTCGGCGCCCGCGTGTTCGGCTGCCAGCCCGGCCCGGCGCAGGTGGACGGGGTGGCGATGGCAGCCGTGGACCTGACCGACCGGGCTGCCGGGGCCGCGTGGATCGGAACCGTGGAGCAGATGGCCGGGACTGCCGTGGATGTGCTGGTCAACAACGCCGGGGGCGTCGCGGGCCAGGTGTTCCGCCGGGTCGAGGAGGTCACGGACGCCGACTGGGACGCGGTGCTGGCCGTGAACCTGGGCGCGGCCTTCGTGCTCAGCCGCGCCGCGACGCCGGGCATGAAGCGGGCGGGGCGGGGCCGCATCGTCAACATCTCGTCCGGCGCCGGCTTGCAGGCGTCGCTGACGGGCATCCAGGCTTATGCCAGCGCCAAGCACGCCGTCGTGGGCCTGACCCGGCAGTTGGCGCACGAATTGGGGCCGCACGGCATCACCGTGAACAGCGTGGCGCCCGGCCTGATCCCCAGCAATCCCGACAGCTCGGCACAATGGGAGGGCTATGGCCCGGCCCGGCAAGACGCGATGCTGGGCGCCATCGCGCTGCGCCGGCTGGGCACGCCGCAGGACATCGCCAACGCCGTGCTGTTCTTCGCGAGCCATCTGGCCAGCTTCGTCAACGGTCAGGTCCTGCAGGTGGACGGCGGCAAGTAGCCGTCAGCGCAGCCGCTCGAACGCCGTTTCCCGGAACGTGAGGATGGTGGCAGCGGAGACCAGCCCGGCTGCGATCAGGTAGAAGGTGGGAGCGATGGGCGTCCCGGTCTGCTGGATCAGCCAGGTCGCTATGAACGGCGCGAAGCCGCCGAAGATGGCAACGGCAAGCGCGTAGCTGACGGACATGAGCGTGGTGCGCGAGCGCGTCGGGAACAGCTCGGCCAGTGCCGCCGGGCCGGCGCCCGAGAAGGTGGCTATGACCAGGTTGAACCCGATCTGGACCAGCGCCACGCCCCATGCCGGCACGCCTGCCAGGATGAGCCGGAACCCGGGATAGGCCAGCACGACGAAGGCCACGCAGCAGAACAGCAGCATCGGCTTCCGCCCGATCCGGTCCGACAGGGCGCCCATGAGGGGGATGGCCATCATCAGCGCCAGCAGCCCCGCCGTGTTGCACCACAGGGCCTGCGTCGCCGTCAGCCCCGCATACTTCTGGGTGAAGGTCGGCAGGTAGGTCAGCATCACATAGTAAACCACCGTCCACAGCACGGTGAAGCCGAACGCCTTCGCCATGAGCGCAAAAGGCGTGCCGAGGTCGGGCAGCCCGGCGCCCTGCCCGGCCTGCTCCGCCCGGAAGCGCGGCGTCTCGTCAATGCCGCGCCGCAGCCACAGGCCGACGGGCAGTAGCGCCGCGCCCAGCAGGAACGGCAGCCGCCAGGCCCATGCGTCAATCTGCGCCGTCGAGAACGCGCTGTTCAGCAGCGCCGCGACGGCCGAGGCCATCAGCACGCCGCCCACGACCGACGCCTGGCTGTAGCTGCCGAAGTAGCCGCGCCGCCCCTCCGGCGCCCATTCCACGATGAAGGACGTGGCGTTGCCCCACTCGCCCCCGGCCGACAAGCCCTGCAGCACGCGGCACAGCACCAGCAGCATGGGCGCCAGCACGCCGATCCTGGCATAGTCCGGGATAAGGCCGATCCCCACCGTGCCGACGGCCATCAGCAGGATGGTGGTCACGAGCGCCGACTTGCGCCCGCGTGTGTCGCCCAGCCGCCCGAGCACGATCCCGCCCAGGGGCCGGGCCAGGAAGCCGACCCCGAACGCCGCGAAGGTCGCCAGCAGGCTCGCCACCTCGTCCGTGCCGGGGAAGAACTTCCGGGCGATCACGGTGGCAAGGAAGCCGTAGATGCCGAAGTCGTAGTATTCCAGCACATTGCCGATGCCGGCCGCAGTGATGGCGCGGCGCGGCGTCATGGCGGCGTCCGTCCCGGCGCCGTATTCCGTCGCGATCCCGCTCATGGCTGCCCCCATCCTGCGAAGGGGCAAGGCTACCGGCAGTATCAACGGCCGCACAACCTCTTTCCGACCCGTGCCCAACCGGCGCAGGATCGCCGCCACGCATGTTGGAGACTTGGGATGAGCGAGACGAAGCACCGGGACGGCGAGCCGTGGCAGTGGCCCGAGGCGACATGGCGACGCATCGTCGGCCGCGCCCGCGCCGGCCGCAGCCTCGCCCCCAAGGCATGGCCCGGCGGCGCCCGCTGCGCCGTCGCGATCTCGTTCGACGCGGACCACGACACAATACCGCTGCGCGACAGCGACGAAAGCCCGATGCGGATCAGCCAGGGCCAGTACGGCAACCGCCAGGCCATGCCGCGCATCCGCCGCCTGCTGGAACGGGAGGCGATCCCCGCCAGCTTCTTCTATCCCGCCGTGTCCGCCCTGCTGTATCCCGACGAGGTGCGCGGCGTCGCTGCCGAGGGGCACGAGATCGGCATACACTCCTGGATACACGAGGCGAACACGACGCTGCCGCCCGGCGTGGAGCGGGACCTGACCCTGCGCGCCGCCGACACGCTGGAGCGGATCGCCGGCACAAGGCCCGTCGGGATGCGGACGGCAAGCTGGGACTTCTCGGTGGACACCATGTCCATCATACGCGAGCTGGGGCTGCTGTATGACAGCTCGCTCATGGCCGACGACGACCCTTACGAGCTTGTGGCGGACGGCGAGCCGACCGGGGTGGTCGAGCTGCCGCCCGAGTGGATCAGGGACGACGCGGTCTATTACAACTTCGTCCGGTTCAGCGCGCTGCGGCCCTACACGCCGCCGTCATCGGTGCTGGAGATCTTCACCGCCGAGTTCGACGGCGCGTGGGAGGAGGGCGGCCTGTTCCTGCTGACCTTGCACCCGCACGTCTCGGGCCACCGCTCGCGGCTGCCGGTGCTGGAGCGGCTGATCGCCCATGCCAAGGCGCGCGGCGGCTGCTGGTTCGCGACCCATGCCGAGGTCGCGCGCTGGTGCAAGGACCAGGCTTAGCGGTCCAGCCGCACGCCTCGCGGCCGGATCAGGCCGTCCGGCTGCGGGACGAAGCCCGCCACCTTGCCGCCGGGGTGCCGGTCTAGGGCCGGATAGGGGGGAGTTCGATGCCCAGGGACGCGGGATCGCTTCCCGCAGCCACGGCCGGGCGGGACGTTTCGGGCAAAGCGGGTCTCGAAGCTGCGGGCGCGGGCGGCGGGGACGAAGCCCCTGCAAAGGGCTGCGCTGATGCGGACGCGAAGGGCGGCGGGGCGGATATGGTCCCGCTTTCCTTCACGCACTCGGCCATGGCCGATGCGGCGGCGCTCGTCCCGGCCAGGTTCAGTTGCCACGGGCCTTCGGCGGCACCGGGGAAGGACAGGGTGCCCGACGCCGATGCGGTGAACCCGTGCAGCCACGCCTTGAGGCCGTCGGTGAGCGCGAACTCAAGGGACGTGCCCTGGCCCGTCCCGTTCAAGGTGAGGGCAGCCATCCCGGAGAACGCCGCCGACAGCCGCGCCGGCGTTTGGGGCGGCAGCCGCCAGGATGGCTTGCTGACGATGACGCGGACCACCCCCGGGCGGGCGGCGGATGCGCTCATTGCCAGCGTCCCCGGTCCGGCCGGGCCGGCCAGCACGCACGCTGCGTCCTGGCCGGACCCGGAGCTTGCGTTGGTCCATCCGGCGGCAGGCTTGGCCTCCTCGGCAGGCGGCGAGGCGTCGGGAAACAGCGCGGTGCTGGCGACGAACAGGCGCTGGCCGCTGCCGCGCGGATACTCGATTTGGGAGAGGCCGCCCGCCTGTCCCAGGACCGACACGGGCGCACCTGCCTCGATGCGGACGCAGCGCCCGTCGTTGACCACGAACGCGACCCAGCTCGGGTCGGCGCGGCGCGGTTCCTGGGGGTCTTCCAGGGCCGTGGCCGCCCGGGGATTGGCGCAGGCGGTCGCAGCCTGGCCCAGATGGAATGGCGTGTCCTGCGCCCGGGCCGCAGCAGCAGCCGCCATGCAGGCGCCAAGGGCCGTGGCCCACCCGATCCAACGCATCTTCCGCTCCGTCCTGCTTCGCAACGCCTTCGGCAGCCTTCCATGGCGTCCGCAGGGTCCGCCGTTGACGCAAGTGCCCGGCGTCCAGGATGGGTCATTTCAGGAGCGCGTGCCAGGGGAGGCGCCCCGGCGCCGGTCCCGCGCCGGGCCTATCCTCAGCATGGGCGAGGCAATGGGCGGGCCGGCTGCTTTACACCCGGTTGGCTGCCGCCATAGGTTCCGGTGCAGGTTCAGGATTGACCGGATGACGCCGCCCCTTCCCCAAACACCGGCCTGGGACCTGGACGGACCGTATGGCCCCGAACGCTGGTTCGGGCAGCCCGGCCAGTATGAGCAGGTGATCCTGGCCGGCGAGCTGGTCAGCCTCGACCCGGCGGATGGCGAGCTGCACCTGCTGCGCGCGCGCGCGGCCAACTGCGCCCATCCCGGACCCTGGCCGTTCGCCTTCCGGTTCTGCCCGAAGTGCGGCACGGCGCTGCAGCCGCCCGCCGGGGCGAGGGGCGCGGAAACCTGGTCGTCCCCGGGCAACGCGGCGTCCGGCCAGCCGGCGCCGGCCAGCACCGGCACGCCGGATCCCCTGCAACGCACCGAGCTGCCGATGCCGGGGCCGTCGAGGCTGGACTTCGTCGTCGCCGGCACCCCGCCGCACCTGCTCGCCTTCGACCAGACCACCGGGCGCCTGCACGCATGGCGGGAGGGGCCGTCCGGCGTGTTCGAGGGCGGGCGCTGGCGGGAGCTGGCCACCCTGCCCGCCTCGGTGAACCTGCCGCGCTGGAGCTGGGCCGCCGCCGCGTTCGGCGCCGGCTTCGCGCTGCCCGGCGACGGCGGACCGCTCTGGGTGTCGCTGTCGGCCAAGTCCGCGGTCCCCATCGCCGCCAAGCCGGCGCTCGGCGTGCGGCGCTCCCTGGGAGGCGCCGCCGCGCTGGAAGGCAGGGCGCTGGTGCCCGTGCTGGCCGACGATGCCTTGTCCCTGGCGTTCTGGACCTCCTCGGAGGGGGGATGGCGCCGCGCGCCGGTCGCCAACGGGGACGCCGCGGCGGCGTCCCAGGTCTTCTCCGCCCCGTCCGTCAACGCCAGGGAGGCGTTCTGGGTGGGGGAGCATGGGCAGCTCTTCGCCCGCGCCGGCGGAGAGGGGATCGCCTGCGAATACCGCCCCTGGCGCGACGGCTGGCGGCCGATGCGGGGCGTGCGCCCGGTGCTGTCGCCCAACGGCGTCTTCCACCAGCTCGGCCGCCTGGACGGGCGGCAGGCGTTCGAGGCGCTGCTGCCGCCGGGCGCCACGCCGCAGCGCCGCGAGTTCGACCGCTACGTCACGAGCTGCGGTTCGGCCGCGTTCAGCCGCATGACCCGGTTCCGCGAGCCGTGGGAGCCGAAGCGGATCGAGTACCGGGGAGAGGGCGACGCCTTCCTGGTGCCGCTGCTCGCGTTCGACGCCGACCGCTTCCTGGTCGCGTCGTGCTCGCCGCGGAACGCCCTGCTGGGGTTCATTGACGCGGACGGCGCGTCGGGCGCCGCCGTGGAGTGCCGGATCATGTTCGCCGGGGCGTCGGTCGCGCTGACCGACCTGCGCGCGACGATCCGGACCGGCTCCGCCTGGGAGATCGTGCCGGTCGTGCATGGCGGGAGCCTGCTCGTCTATGACCTGCGCGGCAATCGCTGCCACCGCTGGCCGCTGGCCGCCGCCGGGCCGCGCGATGCTTGAGGGCACAAGGGCGCTGACGGCCGCCGCGGCGCTGCTCGCCATTCTGCTGGCCGGCGCCGCGCAAGCCGAGGTGCCGTCGCTCTACCTGGTGCAGACTTCGGGCTGGATGGAGCCGTTCTTCACCGACCGGGCCTCGCCGTTCAAGCCGCTGCTGCGATCCCTGGTGGAGGCGTCGCACACCGGCCGGACCATCATCGCGGACTTCAACCAGGACGGCCAGGTGCCGGGCCGCCGCTCGCCGGCGGTGGCGTATGACGGGCCTTATGCCGCCGGCCCCGTCCAGGCGGCGGTGGACGGGCTGGCGCTCGCCGTGCGGCCGGGCGGGCGGCTGGCGGACGCGGACTTCGACGGGGCGCTGGTGCGTTCGCTCGACGGCATACTGGGCGACAGGTCCGGCATCGTCTGGATCGTCACCAACAACAAGAACTCGCGCAGCAACAGCCCCGAGATCAACCGCAACACCCGCGGCTTCGCCGAGCTGGTGCGGAGCAGCCCGTACTTGCCGTTCGTCGCCGCCTACCCGGTCCGGATGCCGGTCACCGGGCGCCAATACACCGAGCGCGGCCTTATCATTTACGCCATCGCCTATGGGGACGACGCCGCGGCGGCCCTGCAGACGGTAGTGGACAGCGCCCCGATGCGCGCGCTGTTCACCGATCCGCCGTTCCGGCTGAAGCACCTGGACCAGGCGCCGCTCGTCTTCTCCGTAACGAACGCTGGCACGGGCGCCGGAGGCGCGTCCAGCCTGCCCGGCGGCGGCATCCTGATCCAGGGCGTGCCGCCCGGCGGCGAGGGCGTGGTGCGCGTGACCGGCGCGCTGCGGTCCGACTACTACCCGCAAACCATCGTCAGCGCCGACGTTTCGCTCGCCTGGGCCACGCTGGACGGCGTGGCCGATCCAGCGGGCCTACCGGCGGAGGTCGAGCCGCGCACGCTGTCCCGCCTGGCGTCGGGCGCACAGCAGGGCAGCATCACGATGGCGCTGCACACGCCCGCGGTGGCGCGTCCGCCGGGGCTGGCCGGGCTGTTCGCGGCGACCAAGGTGCTCAACGGCACCTTGCAGCTTCGGCTGACCAACCTGTCCATGGCGCTCGGGGACGACTTCACGGCGAAGATGGGGGAGATCGCCGCCCTCGACCAGCTTCCGGACGTGTTCGCGGACTACCAGAAGGTGACGGCCGCCACGGCGGTGATCCCCGTGACCCTGGTGGTGCAGTTCTCGGCGTTGCCGCTGGCCGCCGCGCTGGCCCTGGCTGCGTTGGCGGCGGCGGCGGCCGTTGCCGCCCTCATCCTGGCGACGCGGGCGCGGCGGTATGCCGTCACGGTCGAGGGCAGCAGCCGGCCGTTCACGCTCCGGCCGCTGCAATCCCAGACGGTCAAGCTGCCGAACAACCGCTCGTTGGTCGTGACCGGGCGGCTGTTCGGCCCGCACCGGTCCAGGGTGGTGGACTCGACGCTGAAATCAAAGCGTTAGGCTTGACCCTGGCCTGTCCGGGATTGCTTTCCCATTGAGGGGCGCTACGTTGCCGGCCTGGCCCGGCTGCTTCAGCCGCGGCAAGGGGGTTGCTCATGGCTGATCCACAGCGTCCGGGTTCCGGGCCAGTCCCCGCGGGACCGTCGGGCTATGTGATCCGGCCGCCGCAGCCGAACCTCGCCCCGGCCGCACCAGGCGCCCAAACGGCTGCGCCGGGCATCCAAGCGCCTGCGCTCCCCGGGGCACAGCCAGCCACCCCGGCGGCCCCGGCCTCCGGCGCGCTGGTGCGCGAACCCGCGCTGGTCGGCGGGCTGACGCAGAACGGCGCCGTCATCGGCGGCGCCATCATGCTCGGGCTGGCCATCGTGTTCTTCGTGATGCGGAACGCGGTCCGCAACCACCTGATCGCCAACCGGGCGTCGCTGTCCCAGGCCAACGGCGCCTCCTGGGCCTTGTTCATGTTCCTGCTCGTCGCGGCGTTCACCGTCGTGTTCGGCCTGCTCGGCGGGTTCTGGACGGTCCTGTCGTTCATCGCCCCGCTGGGCGCGCTCAGCCTCATCACGCTCGTGCTGTTCGTCATCCTGTTCAACTCTGCGACCCGGATCAGCCGTTGACCCGCCCCCCGGCCCGCTGCGGCCCCCCAGGAGACCGCCCAGGAGGCCGCCATGTCTGACCGGACCGACGCCGCGCCGCGCACGCCCAAGGTCACCAAGCTGCGCCCGACCCTGTTCGTGGCGCTCGGCGGCACCGGCAAGGAGATCGTGCTGCGCCTGCGCCGCCGCATCCTGCAGAACGACTGGGGCACCGCGGGCCACATCCGGCGGCTGCGCGACATCGGCGAGTTCCCGATAGCGTCGTTCATCTACTTCGACACCGACACCACCGAGGCGGTCGAGACCGACCGCGCCCAGCGGTCCGATCCGCTGTCCCGCGCCGTCGCCTTCAAGGACGCCGAGCGGCTGCAGCACGGCGTGGACGTGATGCGCTACATGCGCGAGCTGGACAGCTACCCGCACATCCGGTCCTGGCTGCCGGACGGCGACCTCGCCTCCATCAACACGGAAAAGGGCGCGGGACAGGTCCGCTCCATCGCCCGCCTGCTGTTCTTCGACCAGTTCAGCCGGTTCCAGCACATGGTGCGCGAGCAGGGCAACGCCGTGCTGAACAACATCGGCCGGCAGCAGCAGTTGGCCGACCTTGGCCTCGACATCGAGCACGAGCTGCGCGTGGTCGTCATCGCCTCGGCGGCCGGCGGCACCGGGTCGGGCAGCTTCATCGACGCCGGGCTGGCCATCCGGTCCATGCGCGACCCGAAGCCGGCGCAGGTGGACCTGGTGCTGCTGCTGCCCGGCGGCTTCCGCGGCGCCGGGCTGCAGCGCGTCAACGCCAACAGCTACGCCGCCTTGATGGAGCTGGAGCACGTCATGCGCCCCGGCTCGGCCCCGCCCTACGTGGACCGCTGGACCAGCGACGGCACCCGGCCGCTGAACCTGATGCCCTACAGCGAAGCCTACCTGATAGACACCACCAACGTGTCGCGCGACCAGACCAGCGACATCAACCACCTGTATGACATGGTGGCCGACGTGCTGTTCGAGGACTTCGGCAACAGCGAGTTCTCGTCGCGCAAGCGGTCCATCTCGGTCAACACCGGGCAGTACAAGCTGGTGAACTACCTGCCGCCGCTGCCGGAGCGGTTCGGGCAGCAGTCGCTGTCCTACAGTTGCGCCTACTCGTCGTTCGGGCAGTCCACCATCGTCACCAAGGGCCTGGCGGCGCTGGAGGCGGCGTCGGTCACGGCGTCCAGGCGCATGGTGCAGTCGTTCTTCAACGTCGCGCTGCAAGGCTCGGGCCGGCTGCCCACGCCCGACGAGCGGCAGGCGTTCGTCGAGGCGACGTTCTTCCTGGCGCCGGTCACGTTCGAGGAGACCCTGCAAGGCGTCCACGACGACGCGACCATCAACGAACCCGCCCTGATCGGCGAGCTGATGAAGCAGGACACCGGCGACACCGTCGAGACCCGGCTGGCCGACCAGATACACCGGCGCTACCAGGAGGAGATACTCGGCTCGGGCGACGTGCGGAACTGGCCGGTCCAGGCGCTGCGGGTGTTCGAGGAGAGCCGCGACGACGTGATCGGCCGCATGGACCACGCCGACGACTACGGCCCGTCCGGCGCGGCGATCAGGGCGAACCGGCAGCGGATCGCGCGCTTCCTGCGGTCCAACCAGGAGGGGGCGGTGCGCGCCCTGCTGTTCCGCTACCTGGACAACCGGGCGCGCGGCGGCCTGGACTACACCATCGAGCTGGTCAACGAGGTCAAGCTGCGGCTGGAGGAAGAGGGCCGGCACGTCGCCGCGGTGCAGGGCCAGTACGAGGGCCGGGCGGAGCTGGTGCGCGAGCGGTTCAACCGCTCGTATGAGAACCTGAAGGACGCCGGGCGGAGCCGCCTGCTGCTGGGGCCGGACCGCAAGGCCGCGGAGCGCTTCCTGGAGCACCTGCGCGAGGAGACGGCCTACTACGTCAAGCTGCGCCTGCGCGCGGTCGCCTGCGCCGAGGCGGCCGAGTTCATCGCTGAGGTGTCGCGCGACCTGGGCGTGCGGCGCGGCCTGGACGCCGAGGGGCGGGAGACGTGGGACGGCGCCATCGCCGAGCTGGTCCAGGGCCGCCGCCAGGTGGAGCACGTCATCCGGCTGCTGGACGACGAGGTTGCATTGCTGAACGACGCCGTGGGCCGCCAGAACGCCGGCACCTACATCGTGCTGCCCGACGCCGACGCGGAGGCGGACAGCCTGCTGAAGCTCTCGCCGGCCGAGGTGGACGCCTGGGCGACCGACGTGTTCAAGGGCGAGGGCGGTTCGCGCGCGCTGTTCCCCAGGCTGGAGAACCCGGCCCAGCTCGCGGAGCTGCTGGCCAAGCTGCGCGGCTATGCCCGGCAGCAACTGGCGCCGCGCGCGGACCGCCTGCGCTCCGTGCGCGAGATACTGGCGGCGCTGGAGCCGGAGCAGCGCCGGGAAATCCTGCGCGGGGCGATGCGGCGGGCGATGCCCTGGGTGAACGCCAAGTTCGACCGGCTGGGCGACGGCCTGCCGATGGGCGACCGCTACAAGCTGTATGTCGCGGTCGAGGACGGCCACAGCTTCGGCCAGTCCCTGCGCGACGAGGTGAAACAGGCGATCCCTGCGACGCTCGGCTTCCAAAGCTGCGAGATCGTCAGCTCTGGCCTGCGGGACCGGCTGGTGATCTATTGTGAGTTGAGCGGCATCCCGCTCGACACCATCGTGCCGCTCGGCGACACCTGGCGGCGGGACTACAAGCTGGAGCGGCGCGGCCCGCTGCCGCTGCACAACCACAAGTCCGCCGTGCGCTTCGCCAACCCCGTCGTCCCGACCGCGGACGAGATCGAGGACATGCGGCGTACAATGGGGCTGTTCGTGCGGGCGGTGTGCTTCGGCATCCTGCAACGCGGCGCCGGGCCGGAGGCGGCCTACAAGCTGGACCTCGGATACAACGACTGGGAGGACGTGGGGTCCGAGCGCGACATCCGCGCGGACGGCCTGCTGGAGAGCCACAGGCTGGAGGTCGCGGCGGCGCTCGACCGGTTCGAGCGCACGCTGTCGCCGGTGCAGGTGCTCGCCGCCTCGGTGCTGCTGATGTGGACGGGCCAGCGGGCCTATGCCGCCCGGCGGGTGCAGATTGACCAGAACCGCAGCGAACGGCGGCCCGGCCTGTTGCAGCGGGTCGCCATCGAGGCGTCGCAGCGCTTCCTGACCCGCTTCAAGCAGATGGACGGGGCGGCCGGGCTGGGGCGGGTCGAGGATCTGCTGAAGGCGCTGCTGGCCAAGCTGCCGGCCTGGACGGCGGAGGTGCCGGGCAGTGCGGGCGACGTTGACCCGTTCGACTCGAACACCAACCCCGACGATCCCGAGGAGCTGCGCGCGACGGACAAGCGGACCATCCTCCCCCAACGCTTCACCACCGAGGGCCTGATCGAGCTGGCGGCCCCCCGGCAGCACCTGCGGGAGCCGGCCGCGGCGCCCGCGCCGGTCCCGGCCGCCGCGGCGCCCGTGCCGGGCGCCTGGTTCCTGTCCGTTCGGAAGATGCTGCTCGGCCCCTATGACCTGGGCCAGCTTCGCGCGATGGCCGCGGCGGGCGAGCTGCTGGAGGGCACGAACGTCAGGGCGGCCGGCGCCGCAGCCTGGACCAAGGTGCGGGAGGTGCCGCTGCTGCTGGCGCTGCTGCGCCCGGAGGAGCTGCCGGAGGACGAGGACGACCCGTCCGCATTGCCGGGCGACGAATGAGCACCGTGACCAACATCGCCCAGCGGCGGGGCGAACCGGCGCCTGTTCCCCTGGTGTGCGCGGCTTGCACGAGGGGGCTGGGAAGCGCGGTGGCCTTCTGCCCGTTCTGCGGCGTCGCCCAGGCGGCGGCAGCCATCCCGCCACCATTGCTGCCAGGCCCGGCATCAGCGCCGCACGCGCCGCCAGCCGGGACAGCATCCGGCGCCATCGCCGTGCCGGCGCACCTGACTGACGCAACTTTGACTGGCACGCGCCTGACCGGCACTGCCCCGGCTGGCACTGCCCCGGCTGGCACTGCCCCGGCTGGCACTGCCCCGGCTGGTACGCCCCAGGCTGGCACGCCCCAGACTGGCGGACCGGCATCCGTGCTGCCGGTGCCGCCCACGCCGCCCATGCCGCAGCCTGGCGCGGCGCGGCGCTTCTCATGGAGGCGGGCGGCGCTCATCGCCGCTGCCGCCGTCCTCGGGGCTGCCATCCTGCGCCCGAAGCTGGCACCGGGTCCCAGGGCGACGCTCGTGGTTCAGGTCCGGTCGGCCAGCGGTGCCGCTGTTACAGCCGGGCACATCCTGGTGGACGGCAGGGACGTGGGCGTGCCCGGCCAGAGCCTGACCGTCGCCCCGGGCAACCTCCGGGTCGCTTTCGAGGAGCCGGGCTGGCGCTCGGACCCGCGGCCGGTCAGCGTGGCGAAGGACGCGAGCCTGACCGTCAGCCTCACGGCCCAGCCGGTGCCGGCCCGCGTCAACATCGTCACCAGCCCGCCCGGCGCGACGGTCCGCATCCAGAATCGCATTTACGGCAGGACGCCGCTGCAGATGAACCTCGACGCGGGCAGCTACGACCTCTCCCTCGTCCTGGCCGGCCATGTCACCAAGGTCCTGCCCGTCATCCTGGGCCGCGGCGAGTCGCGCAACCTGAGCGCGGACCTCCAGGAGGTGCCGGCGCCGGCCGCGCCGCCGCCTGCCCGCTTCCTGCCGCCCCCGTTCGACCGCGGCGTGCTGCTGGCCATCACCCCGGTGCAATCGGGTCCAGCGCGCAACGCGGACACGGTTGGCACGCTGCCGAGCTTGTCGGAGGTGCAGGTGCAGGCTCAGGTGGCGACGGACGAGACGTGGCTGCAGGTCAGCGCCAACGGCCGGCAGGGGTTCGTCCGGGCGGGCACGGTGGAGCCGTGGGAAAGCTGGGCGCAGCGCAATACGGCATCCGGTCCGATAGACCTGGTGACCACCAGCCTGCGGGTCGTCATCGCCGGCAACAGCCTTCCGCTGTCCGGCATCCAGAACCCGGAGCGCAGCCCCGGCCCCGGCCTGGCCCGGACATCGCTGGCGCTTGGCGGGATGCTGAGGGGGATGACGGCGCGGTGCGTGCCCCGCGACACTGCCAGCTTCCAGTGCAAGACGTCCGACGGGCGGGACGTGGCCGAGCTGTACCTGCTCAACGGCGGGGCGGTCGTGGGCAGCGGGGCGCTCCCCTACTACGCCGAGGCGCAGAGGACCGCGCGCGAGAAGCAGAAGGGCCTCTGGTCCGACTGACGCCACCTGCCGAGGGCGCGGGATGGTGCGGTCCGCCAAGGTATGTAACCAGCGCCCGGTTGCGCCCGAATAGGCGACTGCATCCAGCCACAAGTGGAGTCCCGGCCAGTGCGAACCAACCCCTTCCTCGACAGCCTGCACTTCCTGGTCGGCGATACGCCCGACCACGACGCGCTCGGCCCCGCGAAGTATGTCCTGGTCGCCCTGTATGCGGCCCTGCTGATCGGCGGCACAGCCATCGCCGCCCGCAACTGGTCGCAGGACCCGGCGCAACGGACCGGCCGCAACGCCGCCATCTGGCTGTTCCGGATGCTGATCGGAACCATGTGGCTACAGGGGTCGCTATGGAAGCTGCCGCTGCCCGTCGCCGGCGGCTTCCAGTACTGGACGTCGCAGCTCGTGGAGCATTCGGCCTTCGCCGCCCATGCCGCCCTGGTGCGGGACGTGTTCCTGGCGCACATCGCCCTGCTCGACCCGGCGGTCTATCTCACCGAGACCCTGCTGGCGGCGTCGCTGATGCTGGGCTTCGCCACCCGCCTGTCGGGGCTGGTCGGCATCGCCTTCACCCTCAACCTGTGGATCGGGCTGTATCGCAACGATGCCGAATGGCCGTGGCAGTATGTCTTTATCATCATCACGCACGGCTTCTTCGCGCTGGACCGGGTGGGACAGGTGCTGGGGCTGGACGCGCTCATACGCCGGTCACGGGCAGGCTTGCTGAATGGCCCGTCCCTGATCGGCCGCGCCTACCGCCTTGCGTCGTAGGACGGCCCCGGAAATGGCGATGGGAACGGCCCCGGGGTCAGCGCCGCGCCATCACGATGGTGGTGCAGGCGCTTTCCAGTTTCGCCATCTCCCGGCTCGGCGCCATGCGCACCTGCAAGCGGCGGTCCTCGCCGCGGATGACGGGGCAGTAGGGGTCGGGCTGGTCCAGCACGTCCAGCAGGCGGCGACGCCCGGCGCAGCCGCCGTGGCATGGTGCCTGGTGGGCGCAGCCGACGCAGGCATCCGGCAGCGAGCGGGCGTCGGCGAAGGGCGCCGTGCCGGTGATGTCCCGTCCCAAGTCCAGCAGCACGTCGAGCGGCTCGCCGCCGCCGGGCCAATAGACGCAGGGCTGCACGGTGGCCCGCGGCGTGACCCGCACGGTCGCCACGCCGCACCCGCCGGCCCGCGGCGGCAGCCCGGCCATGGCGCGCACCAACGGCTCCCCGATGGCCACCACGTCCGTACGCGCGAACAGCGCCGCGAAGCCGTCCCAGTATTCGTTGTAGGTCAGGGCGAAGGCGTCGGTGCGCACGGCCTGGTAGACGTTCAGCCGCAGCGGCGCGTCGAACGCCGCCGCGACCTCCGCGATGTCCGCCAGCCGGTCCCAGTTGGTCCGCATCATCACCGCGATGATCGTGACGCCTACGCCCAGCCGGCGGCACCGCGCCGCCTGCTCCTGCACCAAGTCCCAGTTGCCGGCGCCGCGCTGCGCGTCCTGCTCCGCCCGCGTCGCGTAGTCGAGCGAGAACTCCACCTCGGCAAAGGCCGTCAGGTCCTCGTCGCGCAGCACGGCGATGGAATGGCCGTTGGAGGTGATGGTGAGCTTCACCGGCTGCGTGCGCAGGTAGCCCAGCATGGCGCCGAACTCCGGGTGCATCCCGTTCTCCCCGGTGCCCAGGTTCACCGAGCGGACCGGCAGCCGGCCCAGCACGCTCCGCACCTGGTCCAGCGAGAGGCGGTCGGTGCGGCTGGGGTCGCGGTAGCAGAAGGAACATGCCAAGTTGCACTCGTTCGTCAGCCCGAGGCCGAGCGAGAAGCGTGTCGTGTCCTGAACAGCCGCAAGTCCCGCCATCGCATCCTCCCCGGGGCCAGCCTCCCCGTGCGGCCATGCTCATAGCCGTCCCGTTGCAGCCTGACCAGGACGCGGCACGGTGGGGCCTCCATGTCGCGGGCTATGAGAGGGTGTTCGAGCCGCTGACGGACAGCTTCGCCGCGCGGGCGCTGCACATCCTGGGGCCGCTGCCCGGCCTGGCGCTGCTGGATGTCGGGGCCGGGGCCGGCGGCGCCGCGCTGATGGCGGCACGCCAGGGCGCGCGGGTGACGGCCGTGGACGCTTCGCCCGCGATGGCCGCGCGCATCGCGGCGCGCGCCAGCCAGGCCGGCCTGGCCGTCGCAGCCGCCGTGGGGGACGGCATGGCGCTGGACCTGCCGGACCGGAGCTTCGACCGCGCGCTGTCCTCGTTCGGCGTCGTGCTGTTCCCCGACCCGGCGCGCGGCATGGCCGAGCTGCATCGCGTGCTGCGGCCCGGCGGGCGCGTCGCGGTCGTGACCTGGACGCAGCCGCACCGCTACGAGCTGGCCGCCCGGCTGCGCGCGGCGACGGTCGCTGTCCGCGGGGCGCCGCCGTCCGGCGAGCTGCCGGCCCAGCTCCGGTTCATCGAGCCGGACCGGCTGTCCGCGCTGCTGTCCAGCGCCGGCTTCGGCGGGGTCCGGGTCGAGACGATGGAGGCCATGCTGCACGCGCCCTCCGCCCACGCGCTTGCGGCGTCGCTCGAGTTCGCGCCCGGCATGGCGGCGACGCTGGACGCGCTCGGCGGGGACCGGGAGGCCGTGCTAGACGCCTTCACGGCGCAACTGCGGGCGGATGGCTATGCGGACCGGGTGTCGCTCGGCGCCGTCGCCCACCTGGCCGTCGGGGACAGGACCTGAGCCAGCCAACGCCAATCTGGGAGAGCCTGCCATGACCCTGAACCGACGCCTGCTGCTGGCTGCCGGCCTGTCCGTCCCCGCGATGGCCCGGGCTGCCGCCCAAGCCGGTCCGGTGCTGGCCTTCACCGCCATTCCCGACCAGGACGAGTCCCGCCTGGTCGAGCGGTTCGGCCGCGTCGCCAACTACTTGCAGGACCGCCTGGGCGTTGCGGCCCGCTACGTGCCGGTGAAAAGCTATCCGGCCGCGGTGACGGCCTTTACCAACGACCAGGTGCAGTTGGCGTGGTTCGGCGGCTTCACCGGGGTGCAGGCGCGGCGCGCGGTGCCGGGGTCGGAGGCCATCGCGCAGGGGGTGGAGGACACGGGGTTCAAGAGCTTCTTCATCGCCAACGCCCGCACCGGGCTGCTGCGGGGCGACGGCTTTCCCGCAGGGATCGCCGGGCGCAGCTTCACCTTCGGCGCGCGGGCGTCAACGTCCGGCCGGGTGATGCCAGAATTCTACATACGCAAGCAGTTCGGCCGCAGCCCGGAAGCGGTGTTCTCTCGCGTCGGCTTCTCCGGCGACCACACGCGCACGCTGCAACTGGTGCAGTCCGGCGCGTTCGAGGTGGGCGCGATGGACTACACCGTGTTCGACCTGGAGCGGCGGGCCGGCCGCGTTGACGACGCACAGGTCGGCGTCATTTGGGAGACGCCGCCGTTCCCCGACTACAACTGGACCCTGCGCGGCGATGCCGAGGCGCGGTTCGGCGCCGGGTTCAAGGAGCGGCTGCGCGCGGCGCTGGTCGAGTGCCGCGACCCGGCGATCCTGCAGCCGTTCGGCCGCACCGGCTTCATCCCGGCCGCCAACGCGCAATACGACCCGGTCGAGCAGGTTGCGTTGGCGACCGAGCTGCTGAACTAGCGGCGGCAGGCCAGGGTCTTGGACGCCCCCGCCGACACCGGAAGCACGCGCCCATGGCGCAAAGCCTGCCTCCTGCCCCCTCTCCCTCCGGGAGAGGGTTGGGGTGAGGGAAGCGGCAGGCGCGGACCCTTCCGACGCAAGCCGCTCGATAACCAAGGTCGGCTCCTGCGGCCCTTCCCTCACCCCGGCCCTCTCCCGCAGGGAGAGGGGGCAGGCAGCCATCTTGCCACCGGGCGATCCTGACGTGGTGCCGTTGCTGGACCTGCACGACGAGAGCGCCGGCTTTTCCGGGCAGCCCGTGCTGCGCGGAGTCAGCTTGCAGGTTCGGCGCGGGGAGCGGCTGGCCGTCATGGGCCGGTCCGGCGCGGGCAAGTCCACCTTGCTCGGCCTGATCTACGCCCGCTTGGCCGACCAGGCCGCCCTGGTGCCGCAGGCGGCGGCGCTGGTGGGCACGCTGAGCGTATTCCACAACGTCTATATGGGCCGGCTGGACCGGCACTCGGCCTGGCGCAACCTGCGTATGCTGGCCTGGCCGACGCGGGCGGAGGTGGCGGCGGTGCGGGACGTGCTGGGCATGGTCGGGCTGGCGGACAAGCTGTTCGCCTGCGCCGGCACGCTGTCCGGCGGGCAGCAGCAGCGCGCCTCGGTGGCGCGCGCGCTGTATAACGGCCGCCCCTTGGTGATCGGGGACGAGCCGGTGTCGGCGCTGGACCGCCAGCAGGGCGCCGCCGTCCTGCGCCGGATGACGGACGCGCACGGTACGATGATCCTGGCGCTGCACGACATCCCGCTGGCGCTGGAGTATGCGGACCGCGTCGTGATGCTGCAAGCCGGGCGGGTTGCGCTGGACGCGCCGGCCCGGTCGCTGCGGGAAGGCGACCTGTCGCGGTTCTATGATTAGGCCGCGGACCATGCTGCGCCTGGGCTACGCGAACGTCAGCCTGGCGTTCCTGCTGGCCGGGCTGGCGTCCCTGCTGGTGGCGGACCTTGGCATCACCGTCCTGCACCCAGGAGCCGAGCTGGCCCGCCTGCTGCACGGCGTCCTGCACCCGGACCTTCTGGCTGTCGGCTGGGCGGGCGTGGTGCTGACGGTCGCCTTCGCCGTGCTGGGCGTGTCGGGCGGGGCCGCGGCCGGCTTCGTGCTGGCGCTGCCGTTTGCCGGGTCGCGGACGGTCCGGCTGTTTTGCGCGGCCATACGGTCGGTGCATGAGCTGTTCTGGGCGCTGCTGCTGATGCAGGTGCTGGGGCCGTCGCCCGCGGCCGGGCTGCTGGCCATCGCCATCCCCTATGCCGGCACCTTCGCCAAGGTGTTCGCCGAGATGATCGAGGAGGCGGACCTTGCCGCCGACCGCGTGCTGCCCGCAGGCACGGGCGCAGTGTCCCGCTTCGCTTATGCCCGGCTGCCGGTGCTGGCGCGGCCGTTCGGCGACTACCTGCTCTACCGGCTGGAATGCGGGCTGCGGTCCACGCTGGTGCTGGGCTTCATCGGCCTGCCGACCATGGGGTTCGAGCTGGAGGGATACTTCCGCCAGGGCCGCTACGCCGAGGCAGCCGGGTTCGTCCTGGTGTTCTACGCGCTGATCGGCACCCGCCGCCTGTGGGCGCGGCCGGCGACGCTGCCGGCGCTGCTGCTCGGGTCGGTGGCGGCGCTGGCCTGGCTGGCGCCGCCGGTGGGCGGGGCGTCGGTCTGGACGGCGCTGGCGCGGTTCCTGGGCCATGACATCGTGCCGCAGCAGCTGCGGGGGGCGGCGCTGGGGGATGGCGGGACCTGGGCGGCACTGGGGCGGTGGCTGTGGGCCATCGTGCAGGGCCAGGCGCTGCCGGGGATCGTCAACACGCTGGTGGTGTCGCAACTGGCCGTGGTGGGGATGGCGGCGCTGGCGCTGGCGCTGTTCCCGCTGACATCGCGGCACTTCGCCGGGCGGCTGGGGCGTCCGCTGGGGCGGGCGCTGCTGGTGGTGATCCGCTCGACGCCGGAGTACATGGCGGCCTACGTGCTGCTGCAACTGTTCGGCCCCTCGATGCTGCCGGCGGTGATCGCGCTGGCGCTGCACAACGGCGGCATCCTGGGCTTCCTGATGGGCCGGCAAGCGGATGGCGTGCCCCTGCGCGCCGACGCGCCGCGCGGGGTGGACCTATATTGCTGGGAGATCGTGCCGCGGCTGTACGGGCAGTTCCTGGCCTATGTCCTGTATCGCTGGGAGATCATCGTGCGGGAGAGCGCCATCTTCGGCATCCTTGGAGTACGCACCCTGGGCTTTCATGTGGACGCCGCGATCCAGGAGCTGCGGCTGGACGTGGCCGTCGTGCTGATCGTCGTGACGGGCGGGCTGTCCATGGTCATTGACGCGGCCTCCCGCGCGCTGCGGCGGCGGCTGCGCGTCGGGGACCGGCCGGTGCGGCTGTCCACGGCCGATGCGCGCGTTGCCGTTCCTGCGGAACCGGCGTCCGTCTAGCCCCGCGTCCATATCCTGCCGGCGGTCCCCTGCCCCGACTGCTTCCGTCATCGCGAGCCATCTTTGTGATGCGGCGATCCAGAAGCGGTCAGGAAGGCACTTACGGCTTCTGGACTGCCCCGCCGAAGGTGCGGTTCCGGAATGCCGCGCCGGCGCCTATCCTGCCACGGGCAAGCCATCCCGTGCCAAATCGTGCGGTGCCCCAGTGATGCCCTGCCCAAATGCGCCCGCCGCCGCCTCGATGATGCACAGCGCCGTGACCGAGCCGGCGGCCTCGCCCTTCTCGAAGTCGTCGCCCGCCTGCTGGCCCATCGTGTTCGTGACGTGGGCGATGCAGGTGATGGGCAGGCCGCGGGCGGCGGCGAGGGCATACAGGGCGGCGGCCTCCATCTCCACGGCAAGGACGCCGCAGGACCGGGCGTGGGCGATGGCCGCCGCGGTCTCGCGGTAAGGAGCGTCGGTCGTCCAGGTCGCGCCGCGGTGCAGCGCGGTGCCGGCGCCGGGCGGGAAGGCGGCTCCCAGCGCCGCCTCCACCCGGTCCAGCAGCGCCAGGTCGGGCGCGGCCATAAAAGGCCCGGCGCCGGGCGGCACGTAATGCGCGCTGGTGCCCTCATCCCGCAGGGCACGGTCAATCAGCACGACGCAAGGCGGGTCGCCCAGGCCGGCGATGCGCCCGGCTGAGGTAATGCTGACCAGGTACTGGCAGCCGGAGGCGAACAACTGCTCGGCCACCAGCACGGCGAATGGCGCCCCCACGGCGCAGCCGACGATGCCGGCCACGGTGCCGTCGGCGAGGGTGAACTCGGCCAACTCGGTGTGGTAGCAGGCCCAGCCGGGGCTGGGGCGGGCTTGGCTGGTGCGGTGCAGGTGGCGCACCAGGTCGCCATCGGGGTCCAGCACGCAGACGGCTGGCACGCCGCGGTCCGGCAAGCCCTTCTGACGCCGGGCCTCCCGCAACAGGTGCTCCGGCCGGAAGACGGATGGGGCGGCGTAGTCCTTCGGCGACGCGGTCGGGTCGGGGAGCGGCGGCTGCAAGGCCGGGGTCATCGCGTCAGGCGCCCGGTCCGGCTATGCCGTGACCTCGATGCCAGCCGCCCCGGCTCGCATCGCCCCGATTGCTGCCGCCTGCGCGAACCCGGCCGCGTGCAGGCACCGTATCAGCGGCTCCACCGTCGCCGGTGCGGCGGCGATCAGCAGGCCGCCGCTGGTCTGCGGGTCGCACAGCAGCCCGCGCTGCCACTCCGGCAGGCCGCCGGGTGCCGCGACCTCGGCGCCATAGCTGTCCCAGTTGCGGCTGGCTGCCCCGGTGCCCACGCCGGCCTGCGCCAGCTCCGCCGCGCCCGCCAGCACCGGCACGTCCCGCAGGCGCAGCCGGGCCGCCAGTCCGGCGCCGCGGCACATTTCCAGCAGGTGGCCCAGCAACCCGAACCCGGTCACGTCCGTCATCGCATGGACGCCGTCCATCGCCGCCACTTCGCGTCCGACGCTGTTCAACTGCGTCATAGAGGCGATCATGGTCCGGTAGTCCTCCTCAGGCAGCCGGTCCTGCTTCAGCGCGGCGCTGAACACCCCGACGCCCAACCCCTTGGTCAGCACCAGCACGTCGCCGTCCCGCGCGCCCACGTTGCGTTGCACGCGGTCCGGGTGAACGGTGCCGAGCGCCACCAGGCCGTAGATCGGCTCGGCGCTATCAATGGAGTGTCCGCCCGCGACCGGGATGCCAGCGGCCCGGCACACTGCGGCGCCGCCGGCCAGGATTTGCTTCACCTGGTCCGTGCCGATCTTGCCCAGCGGCACCCCCAGCAGCGCCAGGGCCAGGATCGGCGTCCCGCCCATGGCGTAGATGTCAGACAGCGCGTTGGTCGCGGCGATGCGGCCGAACTCGTAGGCGTCGTCCACGATGGGCGTGAAGAAGTCGGTGGTGGCCACCAGCGCCAATTCGTCCGTCAGGCGATACACGGCGGCGTCGTCCGCCGTCTCGCTTCCGACCAGGAGGTTGGGAAAGGCTTGGGCCTGCGGCAGCCCAGTCAGCAACTCCTGCAACACGGCAGGCGCCAGCTTGCAACCGCAGCCACCACCATGCGCCAGGGATGTCAGGCGCGTCGTGATCTGGTCCAAGATGAAACCTCCGGTGTAGGGACAAGCGCGCAAGGACAGGGGATGGGACAGGCTGCGCGCCTGGGCGCAGCCTCGGTGGTTGCCGTTCCGGGCGCAAGGGCGTGCGCGTTGCCGGGGCGCGATTGGCTGGATGGCTGGTGGGCGCCTGCCTCGGGGCGTGCTCCGCTGGGGCGGGTTCGAGCGGCCCCTG
>JAABUK010001738.1_pt1 | contig 40946 bp, 38 predicted proteins | sample 5559141 | NCBI WGS metagenome assembly JAABUK01 (sample SAMN10711869, study PRJNA513367) | rock metagenome | isolation source: Antarctica rocks | place: Antarctica: Victoria Land, Pudding Butte nord | collected 2016-01-03 | reverse complement strand
CAAAGAGGAATGAAGCCCCGGTTTGGTCGGCAGCCACGGCTGTTTGCCAAGTTGGGGCCTGCGCCCAGCCGGGCTGCCCGCTTATCCCTAATATTAATAGTAAGCTAAGCAGCACTTGGCCTACACGAATAGGCAACCAAGAAAGTAAGAAATGAAACATAGTAAGGAAGAGGACAGGAAGGCATAAAGCTAGTTATTCCTACCTAAATAGTCCACACGCTATACAACGTACCAAAAACGGTACGGTACGCTTAGTAACCCGAATCATGTCGATTTCAGCCTTTCCAGTGATTCCGCCGCGTCCGTAGGGCGTTAGCTGGGTAAGTACGCGGCAACCAACTACGGTGCGCAGGACGAGCCTTATTTTACGGTCATCAATTCTTCTAACCGGGTTGTAAAAGCGGGGGACCGCCACTGCGCCTGCCCCAACCAAGGGGGAGGCTCGTTCGTCGTCAGCTGAGGTGGTCGGGTAAGAATGGACACGGAGAAAGTAACTTTCCCTTGTCATGGAAGCAGAAAAACCAGCCGGCAAACGGCCGCGAACCAAGTATGATGCGGCCTTTCGGACCGAGGCGGTCCGCCGTGTAACCCAAGTAGGGGCAAGCGGCGACGCGGGTAGCGCAGGCGCTAGGCATGAGTGAGGCCGTGTTGGGGCGGTGGGTGCGCGCGGCCCGCCTGCAAGCCACACGCCGGCTGGAGCACCCTCAAAACCGAACTACTGCCCCGTGGAGCCTGCTTTGCCGACCTGGAAGAAGCCCGGTTAGAACTGGCCGAGTACCTGGACCACTACTACCATACGCAACGACTGCACTCCGCCCTGGGCTACTGCACCCCGCTCGAAATCGAACTCCAGTATCTTTTCAACCTATCTTAGCTCGGTGTCCGTTTGCACCCAACCACCTCAGTACTACCCCCAGCGGAAAGGAAAGATTGCTTCGCAGGCTCGCAATGACAGATGAATTCTTGTGCTAAACGCTAGCGGTTCAGCAAGGTAGCGACGTAGGCGGTGCCGCCCAGCGCCCGCATGTTGCGCAGCACGCGCAGCTGCTTGGCGCGCGCCCGCGGCCCCGGCTGGCCAGCCCGGAAACGCAGCGGATTCGGCAGCACGCCCGCCAGCAATGCAGCCTCGGGGGCGCTCAGGTCGTGGGCCGACTTATGAAAATAGCGCTGGCTGGCGGCCTCCACGCCGAAGGTGCAGTCGCCCATCTCGGCCACGCTCAGGTACATTTCCATGATGCGGCGCTTGCTCCACAGCAACTCGATGAGCACCGTGAAATACGCCTCAGCGGCCTTGCGCACGTAGGAGCGGCCCTGCCAGAGAAACACGTTTTTGACCACCTGCTGCGAGATGGTGGAGCCGCCGCGCACGGGCTGGCCCTCGGCGCGGTGCCAGTTGTACTGCGCGGCCCGCCACATGCCATCGACGTCGAAGCCGTGGTGCACCAGAAACCGCTGGTCCTCGGCGGCCACCACGGCCAGCGGCACGCTCGGGGACACCTCATCGAGCGAGGTGAAATCGTAGCGCGCGTGGCGCGGGTCGGCCTGAATGCCGATGTAGCCCAGGCCCACCGGCGCGTGGGCGCGGCGGTCGAGCATGAGCCAGGTGGCGGGCGGCGCCAGCCAGCGATACAGCAGCACCCAGGTCACGGTGAGCAGAAACAGGGCGGTCACGGTTTGCGACGCCACGCGCAGTACCGTGCGCCAGGGGGGTAGGAGGGTTTGAATAGACTGCGCCACGGGGCAAAAGTAGAATTTAGAATGGGGAATGAGGAATTCCCAATTAAAACTCGGAATGACGCGCTGCCTACTTTTTAAACAGCTTCATTGTGTAATTCCTCATTCTCAATTTTAAATTCTCCATTCCTCATTCTTGCCAGGGCCTCGGCCGTGATGAAGCCGTGGGCGGCGGCGTGGGCGGCGGCGGCCAGGTAGTCGGGCACCAGCAGCAGCTCTACCCCCGTGTCGCGGCGCAGGGCGTCGGCCAGGGGCGCCACGCGCGTGGCGCGGCCCGGCACGCCCACGTCGCGGATATACACCACCCGAATGCGCCCCGGACGCGTGCGCACCACCTCGGCGTAGATATCAGGGTCCTGCTGCCCGCTATCGCCGAGCAGGATAAACGTCAGGTCCGGGTAGGTGTCCAGTATCTGGTTGATTTCCTTGAGCTTGTGGCCGTGGTGGGGCGACGACCGCGGCGTGCGGCCCTCCGAGCCGGGCGTGCGGCCGAGCAGGGTTTCGCGCAGTAGCAGTGGGCCGGGCGGCACGCCTTGCAGGCGCAAAAAGTCGTCGAGCACGTCGTACAGGTTCCAGGGCGAGGAACTGACGTAGAAGAACGGATTGTCGGGCCGGCCGCTCTGCCCGTGCAGCAGCGCTTGGTAAAAGGCCGCTACCCCCGCCAGCGTCTCGTGCGAGTGGGCATTGCGCAGCAGCACCGTGCGCAGCATCCGCAGCAGGTGGGTGGCACGGGTCACAATCACGGTATCGTCGAGGTCCGAAATCACCCCAAACTCGGCCGTGGGCGGCGGAATGAGCACCTGCGCCGTGCCCTCGACCTGGCCCAGCAGCCCCCGAAACCGCTGCGGCAGCTTGCTGAGCCGCACCGGCACCGGGTGCCAGAGATAATCGACGGCCGGCGGCAGCGCGGGCGGGTCGAGGCGCAGCGTAAAGTAGCCGGTGGGGCCGGTAGTCACGGGCAGGTCGAGGTGCTGGGGTAGGGAGATAACTACCTCGGCTCCCGGTATTTCGCGGCTATTGAAGCGTCGGTACATCGCCTGGAAATTGCGCCACGGCGAGTCGGCGTCGGTCTGGGGCGTGAGGCCGCGGTCGGCCAGCAGGCGGCCCTTCACATAGAAGCGGTGCGGCGTGCCGTAGCTGCGGTACACGTCGAGGTGCAGCGGGCGCAGGCGCCCCAGCCGCGCCGCCACGCGCGTAATGGCCGCATCGACCCATTCCCACCCATCGGCTAGCCATTGCGCTGCATCCATCCGGCAAACCTACGGCTACCGAATGAATCGCTCATTGTCAAGTGGTACTTTTGACCTATCCTAACTGGTTCACCAGGGAGAAAAAAATGTCTTTCTTAACTGATGTTACGCACTACTTGGGCGCACTGTCTGGAAATGGCCTTTTCTGAAGCAGCGAAAGTGTCTTTGTGAAGCCTAGACGCAATCGGTGCGTAACATCAGTTTCTTAAGTAAACCAATAAGCTCGTTAATAGAGTTACTATGAGCTGGTTATCAGAGCATTACAGGTATTAAGTAATTCCAGATTATTGCGCCTATTTTACATTTCCGCTATTTCAGTACGGCTGAGCCTTTTCTGAGCACTTTTTAGCGTCTTATAGTGGCTGTATTATTTCAGCCCAAATGCTTACTCAATTAAGCTTAGGTTGCATATGCCTGATTTTCAAGCGATAGTAACTCTAATGAACCAAGAATTTACTGATTTGCAGTCATTGCTGGTCTTTTCAAAAATGACGCAGGTTAGCGGTAAAGGATTTTGTCGTCTTGGGTTCGCAACGCAAGTAGCATGTCAAGCACTAACCATTATTCTGGACATTAACGAAAAAGCGGTTGAGTTGATAATTGATAGCGATGGAGTTCGTCATACGTTGGCACAACACGGACTAGCAAAGAGTAAGCTCGAAGCAGAGCGCAATCAAATACCGATAATAGAGGCTGATATTTTGGCCTTATCAAACTGGTTATCAAGCACTGATACTGTTAGAGCTGGCCAATTTAAGCTTGGCAAGCAGCCCCGGATAGAAATCGAATTAGTAAATTCGACTGGAATAACTGTCGTTATCATGGAATGGCGACCGGGCCGCCAGCAGCTGGCTCTCGTAACGATGTACAAAAAAAGGCCAGTTGCCTGAGCAACCGACCTTCTACTTTTCGAGTGGCGAACAATGCGCCGCGCTGGTAAGCGCGTCCCTTTCTTAAGCGTCCGAAACGTTCCACTCCCTGCACAAATATACTAGGTAGCCGCCAAAAAAGTTGCACCTCCTTCTTGCCCGAATTTGCGTAGAAGGCAACTTTCCCCGCCCTTCCCATGACCGCCACTCACGCCCTGCCCCGCCCAAAAACCCGCAAGAAAAGCCTACCCCCCCTCCACGAGCTGGCTGCCCACGAGCTCTACAAAGACCCCGCCCGGCAGGCCGAGCTGGCGGGCCTGCGCTATGCCACCGACGCCGGTCCCGGCCTGCGCCGCGAGGCCCACGGCCAGGGCGAATTCGTGTACTTCAACGCGAAAGGGGAGCAAATCGAGGATGAGAAAACGCTGGCCCGCATCCACGGCTTCGTGATTCCGCCAGCGTGGATGGACGTGTGGATTGCGCCCAACCCCAGCTTTCACCTCCAGGTGACGGGCCACGACGCGGCCGGCCGCAAGCAGTACCGCTACCACCCGGCCTGGGATGCGGTCCGCTCGCTCACCAAGTTTTCGCGGCTGCTGGCGTTTGGCCAGAAGCTGGGCGAGTTGCGCGCCCAGCTACGCGAGGACCTGGCCCGCCCCGGCCTCGACCGCGACAAGGTGGTGGCCTTGGTGCTCACGCTGATGGACCAGTCGTTTATCCGCATCGGCAACGAAGAGTACGCCAGGAAAAACAAGAGCTACGGCCTCACTACGCTGCTCGACAAGCACGCGCAGATTGAAGGCAGCGACGTGCGCTTCGCGTTCGTGGGCAAGAAGGGGGTAGCGCACGACGTGACCATCCACGACCGCAAGCTGGCCGGCCTGGTGCGCAAGTGCAAGGAGATTCCGGGCCAGCACCTGTTTCAGTTCTACGGCCCCGATGGCCAGCGCCACCCGCTGGAATCGGGCCACGTGAACGACTACCTGCACCAGCACACGGGCATCGCGCTCTCGGCCAAAGACTTCCGTACCTGGGGCGGCACCGTGAAAATGGTGGAATGCCTCGAACAGGTGCTGAACAGCGACGGCGAGCTGGCGCCCGAAAAAGCTATTCGCCAGGCCACTAAGGAAGTGGCTTCCAACCTGGGCAATACGCCCACGGTATGCTCCAAGTACTATATTCACCCGCAGGTGACGGAGCTGTTCAAGTCGGGCCGCCTCATCGGGTACCTGCGCCGCCACGACGCCGACCCCAAAGACCAGGATGCCCTATCGCCTACCGAGCACCTCGTACTGGAAATGCTGGCAGAAGTTTGAGTCAATTATCAATCATTAGTTGTCAATTATCAGAACTGTAAGTTACGCGCGTAACAAGTTCTGATGATTGATAACTGATGACTGATAATTGAAAAATCACTCATCCGTGAGCCGGTCGTAGTTATCAAACCGCTCCTTTTTCTTGGTCGGAGCGGGGGTGTTGAGGGTGCCGTTCGACTCGGGCTCGTAGCGCAGGTGGCGGTGCGAGGTGGCGCGCAGCACATCCTCGCCCGCCCCGGCGTGGATGACGATTCTGAGGCCGTGGCCGGTTAGCTCAAATACGTCGTTGCTACCCAGGCCTTCGAGGGTGAGGCGCTTGGTTTCGCGGGTGTAGAAGGTGCGCTGGTAGCAGAGCGAGTCGGCCCCGAGCGCGCGGTTGTACCCGCGCACGGTGGTCGAGTCGGGGGTGCGGGCTACCAGGAAGTGGTCGGGCAGCTCGGTGCCGGCCACCACGGGGCGCTCGGCTTTGAGCGCGTAGTAGCGCTCGGCCACGGCGGGCAGGGCATCGCGCCGGGCTTGCAGGTCGCGCAGGAGGGTAGGGCCTTCGAGGGCATACACGGCGGGCGGCAGCTGGCCCACGGCGCGGGCCAGCGTAGAGTCGGGCAGCTGGTCGCGCACGTAGCGGCCCGCCGCGATAAAGTCGCGCCGGGTCAGCGCGTTCAGGCCGCGCTGGTCCACGAAGCGGCCCTGGCCGGTGAGGGCCGGCAGGTCGTGATACCGGCGCTTGAACGTGACGAGGTGGCGCACCAGAAACCGGCGCGTTAGCAGCCACGGCACTACCCCGTCCGACATGCGGAAGAACACCTGGTCGCGGTCCTTAGGCACCGCCACGAACACCCGGCCGCCGGGCCGCCGGGGGTTGGGCACCTCGCCCCATTGCCACTGGCCCGCGTGGCGGTCCCAGTCGCCCACCAGCACATCGAGCAGGCGGGCGCGCAGCAGCGCCGGCTGGTCGGGGCGATTGCGCGGGTCGGCGTAGAGGTGCTTGCGCATAACCTCATCTTCGATAAACCGCCGCGCCTCCGGCACGAGTGGTGAGCGAACGACATCGCCGCTGTATTTTTCCTCCAGCAGCACCAGCTTGCCGCGCAGGCGCTCGTTGGCCTCATCCGAGCCCAGGTTGTTCTCATTGAGCGGCACGTACAAAACGCGCGGGTGCGTGTGCGGCACGCCCAGCTGCTGGGCCAGCGGCGACACGACCAGCGCCCCGTACGGGTTGCCGGCCGACGTGCCATCGCGCAAGCCATTGGCCAGAAAGGTTTTCTGGTAAAACGCAGGCAGAATTTTGGCCGGGTCTTTATCGAGCGAGCGAATGACGAAGAGCCGGCCGTCGCTGGCCTTCAGCGTGAGGCTGGTGCTCTGGAAGCCACCCCCGAGCTTGGTAGGCGTGAGCGGGCCCGCCGCCGGCACGGCCGAGGCCAGGCGCAGCACCGGCACCCGCACCGGGGCCGCCCACACGGCCCGGTGGTGCGGCCCCATAAATGCCTCGTAGAGCCCGCTGTGGTGGTTATACTGGCGGCCGGCGGTAGCCCACACGCTATCGGGGGGGGTAGGGAGCTGGCCCGCCGCGGTGGGCAGCCGGGCATCGGGCTGAAAAAAATGGCGCCGGGCACAACCCGCGCTCAGGCCTGTCACCAGGCCCCCGGAAAGTAATAATATGGTAACAAAGCGCAAGACGGACCGGAATAACGGGTACGAGGCGGCAAAAGCCAATTCAGGGCTTCTAACGTAGCTCAACCGGAAAGGATAGGTCCTGTTTTGGTACTAAGGCCGGCAACCCCACTGGCCCGGCCTGCGCTATAGGAGGGTGGGCGGCCATCGCCTGTTTTTATTATTTTATTCAGAAGGAAGGCAGCCGCTGGCTGCCTTCGGTGTATCAGTGCTACTGTTTATCCAAAGGCTGGGAAGTACGAGGTGGGCATGGCTGGCCGCCCTTAGTTTGCTGCTGGGTGGCTGCGCCGGGCCGGCCACGCCCGCGCCCGGCGCAGCCGGCCCGGTATTCAGCGCCGATTCGAGCGTGGTGCGGGTGGCGGCCGGGGCGCGCTACGCCCGGCGCGGCTGGTGGTGGCAGCACCTGTGGGGCCGCCACTACCGCCTGCTGTGGGCTACCCCCGTCACGGCGCCCGTGCTGCGCCTGGGCGCGGTGGGCCTCACGCCCATCAGGGCGGGCGGCAGCTTTCAGACCAACTCGCTGCACGTGCGCTCGCCCGATGGCCGCGACTTCGTGCTGCGCTCGGTTGATAAGGACTTGAGCCGCAGCTTATCGCACGGTTGGCTCGACCGCGCCGTGGGGCCCGTATTGCACGACCAAACCTGCGCCGCGCCGCCCTACGGTGCCTACGTGGCCGCCCGGCTGGCCCGCGCCGCCGGCGTGTTTCACACCAACCCGCGCCTGGTATATCTGCTGCCCGACGCGGCGCTGGGCCAGTGGCGCGGGCGGTTTCGGCCCGCGCTGTACCTATTAGAAGAGCGGCCCGACCACGACCAGCGCCACGAAGTAAGCTTTGGCGGCGCGGGCCAGGTAGTGGGCTCCGATAGTATGCTGCGGCAGGTGCTGCGCGGGCCAGCGGCGCACGTAGCGCCGCGCGCTTTCCTGCGGGCGCGCCTGCTCGACTTGCTGGTGGGCGACTGGAGCCGGCGCGCCGACCAGTGGCGCTGGGCCGAGTTTCCGGCGGCGGGCCGCCAGGTGTTCCGGCCCATTCCGCGCGACCGCGACCAGGCATTTTTTCGCTTCGATGATGGGTGGCTGACGCGCTTTGTTTCCTGGTTCCGGCCCCGCTACCAGACCTTCAACCCCGACCTCGTGCCCGCCGACGTGGGCCCGCTCACCACCACGGCCCGCGCCCTCGACCACACTACCCTGGCCCTGCTGCCCGAGGCCGCCTTCGTAGCCGAGGCCGACTCGCTACGCCGCCGCCTGCCCGATGCCGTGCTGGCCGAGGCCCTGCAAACCGTGCCCATCGAAGTGCGCGCCCGCATGACCCGTGAGCTGCTGCCCGCCCTGCGCGCCCGCCGCGACGCGCTGCCCGCCGTGGCCCGCCGCTACTACCAGGTGCTGCAAGAAGCCGCCGTGATAACCGGCACCGATGCCGCCGAGCACTTCGAGCTCACGGGCCTGGGGCCGGGCCGCCTGCGCCTGCGCGTGTTTGCCCGCCGCCCGGCCCGGCCCGACAGCCTGCTGGGCGGGCAGCTCTACGACGTGCGGCGCACCGTGCGGCTGTCTATCTACGGGCTGGGCGGGAAGGATGCGTTTACGCTGCGCGGGCGGCTGGCGCCCGGCTTCGGGGTGCATCTCTACGGGGGGGCGGGGCGCAACGTGTTTTTGCAGGAAGACATTCTGCCGGCCGCCGGCCCCGGCTTCACCATTTACCCCGGCCCGGCCGACGACCTGGTGCAGGTGAGCCACACCGTGCGCGTAGTGCCCGGCTCCCCCGCGCCCGCCACGGCCGCCGCCTGGGTAGCCAGCCAGTACCGCCTGCAGCTGGGCAGCCGGCGTGGGGAGGTGGAGTAGGGGTAAGGAGCCGCTGGTAAAGCAGCTCAAGCCTGCGTGCCCCAGGAAACACCCACTTGAATGGCATATCTTGCCGTATGGAAGCACGCGAAACCATTACGGAGTATTACCAACGCTACGGCCGGGGTGCGCCCGATGCCGGACAGGTGACGATTTATCGAATTGAGGACGTGCCTACCCCCGTTTCTTTTCCGCACATTCGGCGAGATTTTTATAAGGTAAAGCTGCTGTGTGGGGCGCGGGGCACCCTGAAATATGCCGATAAAAGCGTCGCGGTAGAATCGTGCGCCCTGGTTTTTGTGAATCCGTTCATTCCGTATTCCTGGGAGCGCACGGCCGGCCGCGAAACAGGCTTCGCCTGCTTGTTTACGGAGGAGTTTAGTACGCCGCAGCTGCGCACGGGCAGTCTGGCCGACTCGCCGCTGTTTCGGGTGGGCGGCACGCCCGTGTTGTTTCCGCCCCCGGAGGTAGTGCGCCGGCTGGAGGCACTCTTCGAGCAAATGGTGCTGGAGCTGCAATCAACTTACGTTCACAAATATGACTTGCTGCGCACCTACTTGCAGCTGCTCCTGCATGAGTCGTTGAAACTGGCACCCGCAGCCCCGGCCTACCCGCTGGCTACCGCTGGCACCCGCCTGAGCGTCCTGTTTATGGACCTGCTGGACCAGCAGTTTCCGCTGGCTTCGCCGCACCATTCCCTACCCCTCAAAAACGCGAATGAGTTTGCCCGAGAGCTATCGGTGCATACCAATCACCTGAACAAGGCGCTCAAAGAAAGTACGGGCAAAACCACCACCGAGCACATCGCGGCCCGGCTGGTGGCCGAAGCGAAGGCCCTGCTACGGCACAGCAACTGGAGCGCGGCTCAAATAGGCTACTGCCTGGGCTTTGAGCACGCGCCCAATTTTCAGCTTTTTTTCAAAAAGCATACCGGGCAATCACCTGCTGGCTACCGCCGCCAGCCGGTATCCGATTCATAAGTATTGGATTGATTCGCATATTCTTCCTCGAAATACTGTCGCGACCTTTGTAGCATCAGTACGAATCATAAAGAGGAGCGGGATGGAACAGGAAATTGCCGGTAAGGTAGTCGCCATTACGGGCGCGAGCAGCGGTATCGGCGCGGCGATGGCGTTGCTGCTGGCCGGGCGCGGGGCGAAAGTGGTGCTGGGTGCCCGCCGCGTTGAACGCCTCGAAGCGCTGGCCGCGCGCATTGCGGCGGCCGGGGGCGAGGTCGCCTATATCGGTACCGACGTGAAGCGACGCGCCGACATAGCCGGGCTCGTACGGCTCGCGACCGAGCGGTTTGGCCGGCTCGATGTGCTCATTAATAACGCCGGCATTGGGCCCATCTCGCTGCTCGACGACCTGCGCGTGGAGGACTGGGAGGAGATGATTGACGTCAACATCAAAGGGGTGCTGTACGGGATTGCCGCCGCGCTGCCGGTTTTTCGCCGGCAGGATTCCGGGCATTTTGTCAACGTCGTCTCGACGGCCGGCCTCAAGATTGTACCGCTCCAGGCGGTGTATGCGGGCACCAAGAATGCGGTGCGCGCTATCTCGGAGGGCCTGCGCCAGGAAGCGGGCCCCACGCTGCGGGTGACGGTTATTTCGCCCGGTTTCGTGCACACCGACTTTGCCGAATCCATGACGGACCCGGCCGTGAAAGCCCAGATTCTTGCCACCCGCGATAAGCTGGCCATCGCGCCGGAGGCTATTGCCCAGGCTATCGCGTTTGCCATCGGGCAGCCCGCCGATGTCGATGTGGGCGACATCACCGTGCGGCCCACGGCCCAGGGGTAGCCCGCCTGCTTGCCGCCTACCCCCCCGCCAGCGGGTCAACGCCATCCACCGTGCCGGTGCTTTTCAGAACCTGGAAACGGGCAAATAATTCCTCCGAATACCAGCCCTCGCGGCGCGTGAGCTGGATAACCTCGCGGTGCCGGGCGTCGCGGTAGGCGTACTGCTGCATGGCCGCCGCCGACTCCCAGACGCTGAACGTGGCCTGCCGCACCAGCGGCAGCTCGCCCAGCCCGATGGCCAGCCGCAGCCCCGCGGCCCCGGCCAGCGCCCGGCTCGTGGGCTCCACGAAGCGCCAGAAGCGCGGGGCTCGCCGCAGCCGGATGCTGGCGCGGGTGAGCACTGCCACCGGCCCTACCCCCCCCGGCGCGGCCAGGTCGCCGGTAGCAAAGGGGTTGGTGCCGTTCCAGGCGCCGTGGGCTTGCAAAGGGGCCAGCTCGGCGGTCCAGGTTTCGCGGCTGCGCTGGGCGTAGGCGGCCCACACGGGGTGGCTGGCGAAGAAAGTTGCCGCGTCTTCGGCCCGCGCCCAGGTGGCGATAAAGCCGTAGCGGCGCAGGTTGGGCCAGAAGCCGAAGCCATTGGCGGCCCCGCTGCCCAGCAGCTGAAAAAAGCGCAGGCCCGCCACCCGGCGCAGCCGGGGCGGGGCCGTGGCCATCTGGGCCAGCGCCCAGCGGGCCACGCCCGCGCCGGGCTTCAGGGTAATAACAGTGAGGGTAGTGAGCATCAGATAGGCAAACAAGCGGGCGCAAAAAAAGGCCGGATTCGCGGCCGGCCTTTTTCAGTTAAGAGTGAAGAGAACGTCATTCCGAGCTTGCCGAGGAATCTCGCTCGCATCGTTTGAGTGTCGTTCAACGACGCGAGCGAGATTCCTCGGCAAGCTCGGAATGACGTTCTCTTTACTCGGTCACTTGTGGCGCACTACTTAATTAAATCTTCACCTGAGCGTGCTCATTCACGTCGTCCGACTTGCTGGGCTCGCCCGTTACCACGGCGCGGGCGTAGGCGTAGGCTTGCACCAGCAGGCTGCTGGGCGAGTCCCAGTACTCGGCCTTCTCAATTTCAATCTTGAGAATCATAATGCTGGGGTCTTCTTTGCCCTTGGGGAACCAGCCGCGCATGGGCTCGCTCCACAGCTCGGCTATTTTGGCCTCGTCGCGGTAGGTGCTGGCCTGGCCCGTGACGGAGGCGTAGGTGTTGCCATCGGGGTCGGAGTAGCTCAGGTTCACCTTGTTGTCTTTGTTGACTTCGTAAACTTTAGCCGAGTCCTTATCGGTGAAGAATAGCAGCGAGCCATCTTCCTGGGGCTTCATCGTGGCCATCGGGCGGCTGTGCAGGGCGTGCTGCTCATCGAAGGTGGTGAGCATGGCAATGTGCACGTCCTTGATTTTTTCAAAAAGCTTATTCAGGTCGTGGGTGACCGGGGTTTTCGTATCAGACATGGGAAGGAAACGTTAAAAGGAACAAGCGCGGCCCGGCTGGCGGCCCGCGGTGGCTTTAGCTTACGGCCGAACCCGCATCTGGTTTTCTGGTTAGGGTAGGCGAGGGCCTTCCTACCTCCTGTTTTATCCGCCATGAACTTCCTGGCCCATCTCTACCTGGCGGGCCCGCCCACCGCGCCCGACTACCTGGGCCAGCTCGTGGGCCAGTTCATTGCCGACTCGGTGCCCGGCCGGCAGCCGGAGCGCTACCCGGCCGCCGTGCGGGCCGGCATCCGGGCGCACCGCGCCATCGATACCTTCACCGACCAGCACCCGGTGGTGCGCCGCAGCACGGCCCGCTTGCGCGCGGCCGGCACCGGCAAGTACGCGGGGGTAGTGGCCGACGTGTTCTACGACCACTTTCTGGCGCGCTATTTCCAGGAGTTCGCGGGTGAAGACCTGGCTGGGTTTACCCAGCGCGTGTACGCGCTGCTGGCCCGCCAGCAGGCCGGGTTTCCGGCGGCGGTGCAGCGCTTTTTTCCGCACCTGGTGCAGCACGACTGGCTGCTGCACTACGCCGAAATCGAAGGGGTAGGGCGAGCACTATTGGGCCTGAGCCGCCGCGCCAGCCCCGGCTCGGGCATGGACCAGGCTACTACTGAGCTGGTGCGCCACTACGCCGACTACGAGGCTGATTTTCGGGAGTTCTGGCCGCAATTGGTGGCCGATGTGGCGGCCCGGCGGCAGGATGGGGGTAGGGAGGATACCTGAGCAGCAACTAGCAAAAAAACGGCTGGTAGCGATTTAACCAGAGTTTAAGCTGACTCTAAGCCAAGCTTAAGCTGCATGGTCGTTTAAGTCTATTATTCGGTTCGTAATCAGCTTTATAAGCTAGCCCTTTACACGGGGGTGGAGGCTGTAGCGCTACTTCTGCGGGCTCCTCAACGCTTCCTTTTCCACGCCTTTTCTCCTTCTCTATGAGTGATGCATCTGATAATCCGCTGGGTAGTCAGGCCTTCCGGTCGGCTTTAGCTGAGCTGCTGGGTACGTTTTTTTTAGCCCTGGCCGCCCTCACGATAGCGGCGCCCCTCACGCCTTTCGCGGTAGGGCTCACGCTGCTCGTGTTTGTATATGCGGTGGGTAGTCTGTCGGGCTCGCACCTCAACCCGGCCGTGACCGTAGGGCTGGTGGTTAGCCGGCGTTTTCCGCCCGCCCACGGGCTGCTGTATCTGGTGGCCCAGGTGGCGGGGGCCTTGCTGGCGCGCCTCGTGGCCGGGGCCGGGCTGGTCGGCGAGCTGGGCCATAGCTACCAGGCAGGCACCTTTACCGCTGAGTTTGTGGGCTTTGGCATCCTCATGGTAACGGTAGCGGCTACCACCGAGAAGCAGGTGGCGAAGGCGGGCAGCGGCATTGCAGTGGGCGGCGCGCTGCTGGCCGGGCTGCTGGTCAGCCACGGCGTGCTAAACCCCGCCGTGGCCCTGGCAATGGGCTTGGTGACCTCGCCGGCAGTATGGGCTACGTTGCTGAGCGCGGTGGTGTTCAGTCTGTTGTTCTCCGTCATCGAGCGCACCAAACCCGCCGAAGTACACGACGATTCGGCGCCCACCCCCAAGATTCAGGGTGCCGATTCGGAATAGGGGTAACTATTAATATAAAATGGGCGGAGCGTGCAACAGCACGCTCCGCCCATTTTATGTATCAACCCATTAAGTTGGTAGCTGTCAGTCACTAACTAACAACTGACAGCTACCAACCTATTTACTTTCGAACGGACTACTCAGGTTGAAAGTAGCCGCCAATACGGCAGTTTAGTGCTGGTGGCCGCCTTCGCCGTGGGCGTGGCCGTGGGCCAGCTCCTCGGCGGTGGCGGGGCGCACGTCCTGCACTTTGCCATCGAAGTGCATAACCATGCCGGCCAGCGGGTGGTTGAAGTCCATCGTCACCTGCTCGTCGTCGATTTCAACTACTTTGGCCTGCATATGGTTGCCTTCGTTGTCGGCCATCGGCAGGTAGTTGCCCACTTGTAGCATCTGGTCGTCAAGCTGGCCGTCGATTTCAAATACCTGCTTCGGAATTTCCACTACGGCTTGCTCGTCGTAGTCGCCGTAGGCCTGCTCGGGCGTGAGGGAGAAGCTGAAATCATCGCCGGTATTCTTGCCATCGAGCTGGTTCTCAAATTCTTCGGGCAGGCCGCTGTGGCCAAATAGGAACACCATCGGCTCGTCGGCTTCGGCTTGTTCTACTAATACTTTTTGTTGGTTTTCGTCGGTTACGGAGAGGTCGTAGGTCAGCGTTACGACGGAGTTCTGGGCAATGGCGGCCATGACAAGGGTGGGTTAGTGTTGGCGGCAAAGGTAGGGGTAGGGCGGCCGGCGGTGGGTGCTTAAAACGCCATTGGGCCGGCTTTTGCCGCCATTTAACGCGAATAAAAAAGAAAATTCCCCCGCCTTACCCAACGGGCGACGGGGGAATTTAGTTAGGGATGGCCCGGCTTGCTAGGCGGGCATCGCCTTCATCTCGCGGCTCCAGAAGCGGTGGTGCGCGATGGCTTTGATGAAGCTTTGGGTGAGGTCGGCGCCCGCCGTAGTGGCACTGGTTACCACGCCGTCGGCCTCCAGAATGTCGGTAGCGCCGGGGTAGGCGGCGGCTTTGAGCAGGTCCACGCCTTCAGCCACGGCCGCGAGGGGCTTGCAGTGGCGGAAGGCCTCATTCACGAAGCGCACGGCGGCGGCATCCTGCTTCAGCATGTTCACGCTGTCGGCGCCGCCGGCCACGTACACGGCATCAAACAAGGCCGAAGAAGTGGTCTGGAACGTCCAGTTGGCCATAATCTCTTCGCCGCCCATGCCCTTCACCGAGCCCAGGTGAGTGGCCACGAGAGCCGTTTGGGCCCCGGCTTCCATCAGCGTGCGCATCAGGTCGGTAATGGCGGCCACGTCGGCCCCATCGGTGGCCAGGATGGCAATCTGGCGGGTCTTGATGTCGGTTTTATCGGCGTTGATGGGGCTATCAGCCGAGATGCTCAGGGCCGGCGAGCTGCCCGCGTCTTTGGCCGGGGCCGACTGGTAGTCGGCCGGGTTGGCATCAGCACCGGCGCTGCCCAGGTTCAGCGGTACGCCATTGGCCGAGGGTACGGCCATGCCCAGGCCCTTGGCCACGCGGCTGGCCAGGTCGTGGTCTACCTGCGCCAGCTGCATGAGCGTGCGAGTGCGCACGTCGGCGGTTTGCACGTGGCTCAACTCAAAGCGCAGAGCCTTCACGATGTGCATTTTCTCGGGCTCGGTCTGGCTGTTCCAGAATAGCTTGGCCTGGCTGTAGTAATCGGTGAAGCTCTTGCTGCGCCGCCGGATTTTGGGGGCGTCTATGCGCTCGTACACTGAAGTAAATCCTCCTTCGCTCTGCTTGGCCTGCTTGGGGAAGTTGTCGTTCAGCAGGTTGGGGCCGTAGGCAGTCTTACCCTTATTGATGGTCTGGCGCATGTGGCCGTCGCGCTGGCCGTTGTGCACGGGCGCCAGCGAGCGGTTAATCGGAATCTCGTGGAAGTTGGGGCCACCCAGGCGCTTGAGCTGGGTGTCGAGGTAGGAGAAGATGCGGCCTTGCAGCAGCGGGTCGTTTGAGAAGTCGATGCCTGGCACCATGTGGCTGAGGCAGAAAGCTACCTGCTCGGTTTCGGCGAAGTAGTTGTCTACGTTGCGATTCAGCACCATCTTGCCAATGAGCTGCACCGGCACCTGCTCTTCGGGAATGAGCTTGGTCGCGTCGAGAATATCGAAGCCAAACTTCATCTCGTCTTCTTCCTCAATCACTTGCACGCCCAGCTCCCACTCGGGGTAGGCACCCATCTCGATGCAGTTCCAGAGGTCACGGCGGTGAAAGTCGGGGTCGTTGCCCGAAATCAACTGGGCTTCTTCCCAGGCCACCGAGTGCGCGCCCTGCTTGGGCTTCCAGTGAAACTTGACGAAGCGCGATTTGCCCTCGGCGTTCACCAAGCGGTAGGTGTGCACGCCAAAACCCTCTATCATGCGCAGGCTGCGCGGCAGGCCGCGGTCCGACATTACCCACAGCAGCATGTGCATGCTTTCGGGATTGGTCGAGATGAAGTCGTAAAACGTATCGTGGGCCGAGGCGGCCTGCGGAATCTCGTTGTGCGGCTCGGGCTTCACGGCGTGGATGAAGTCGGGAAACTTGATGGCATCCTGGATAAAGAACACCGGCATGTCGTTGCCCACAAAATCGTATACGCCTTCCTCCGTATAGAACTTTACCGCGAAGCCGCGCACGTCGCGGGCCATATCGGAAGAGCCACGCGAGCCAGCCACCGTCGAGAAGCGGGTAAAAATGGGGGTTATTGCCCCCGGCTGCAAGAAGGCGGCGCGGGTCAGGTCGGTAGCGTTGCCGTAGGCTTCGAAATAGCCGTGGGCTCCTACGCCGCGGGCGTGTACCACGCGCTCCGGGATGCGCTCGTGATCGAAGTGCGTCATCTTCTCGCGGTAGATGAAGTCTTCGAGTAGCGTCGGGCCACGGTCGCCGGCCTTCAGCTGGTTCTGGTCGTCGTTAACGCGCAGGCCTTGGTTGGTGGTCAGAAAATGACCGTAGCCGTCCTCGCGGTTTTGGGCTAACTCGTCGGTTTTGGGGTTGCTTACCATGTCTTCATGGTTTTGCTTCGCCAGCGGTTTTTGTTCCATAAACAAAAATTGGATAGGGGAAAAGGAATGGATTTTTACAAACGGGTTTTAAGCCGGGGGGTTGGCTTAATTTTTCCTTAAGGAGTGGTGGCGGAATTGGTTATTAATTGATAGTCAGAAATCCCTTTAGGAATAAGGTAGAGTTAATAGTCTTGAAAAAAACCGAAACTGAAAAAGCATCTCCGGCGGGGATTAAAATTCTGCAACTCCGGCCCGCGCCCGGTCGTAAACCGGCGCTCATACTTCCCTGAAAATCAAATGAAAATCCTTTTCCTGCCGCTGGCCGCGCTGGCCGGCGCTACCCTGCTCGGTGGTTGCGGCCCCCAGCAAGCCGAAGAGAAAAAAGAGGTAGCCAAAACCACCGATAAAGCGGTCGAGCTGGCCGACACTGCCACCCAGGGCACTAAGCCCCGGCTGATTACCACCTTCCCCGACTCGATGAACACGCCCGACGGCCTCGCGATGGCCCCCGATGGGCGGGTGCTGCTGTCGTTTCCAAACCTGGCCGACAATAAATATCCCGCCCGCATCGTGGTGCTGACCGACCACGGCTACGAGCCGTTTTTGCGCCACCTGCCCGTGGAGCCCACTACCCAGCACGCCGCGCCGATGGACCTGGCCTTTGGGCCCGATGGCAACCTGTACTATGCTGAAAACCAGTATGAAAACAGCAAGGATTACAAGTCGCGCCTGATGCGGGTGATTATGAAGGGAAACAAGCCGGTAAAAATCGAAACGGCCGTCGATAAGTTTGGCCTGGCCAACGGCACCGTTTGGAAGGGCAACACGCTCTACGTGACTGATAGCCAGTGGGACATGCCCGACAACGACAAAGGCAGCGCCATTATGCGGTTCAACGTTTCGGACCTGAAGCCCGGCACCACCATTCACCTGGTCCCCAAAACCAAGGACCCGCACGTGCTGGCCCAGTTCACGACCACCGTGAACGAAACCGGCGTGGACAACGGCGCCGACGGCCTCGACTACGACAGCCAGGGCAACATCTACACCGGCTTTTTCGGCGATGGCACCTTCCATAAGCTGACGCTGAGCCCCGACGGCAGCCTGGCCAAGCAGGAGGTAGTGCCCGTGGCCGCTCCCAAAATCCCGTGCATCGACGGCATCATCATCGACCGCAAAACGGACAAGGCGTACATCACGAGCGCCCGCCTCAACTCGGTCGATATTATCGACCTCAAAACCAACGCCCACACCATTCTGGCCCGCAACGGTGATACCGATGGCCGCGGTGGCCGCCTCGACCAGCCCTCGGAAGTGCTGATGAAAGGCAAGCAGCTGATTGTCACCAACTACGACGACCCGGTGAAGCACTTCGTGAACACGAAGTCCGACGCCCCGCACACCGAGTCGGCGATTGACCTGCCCTAGTAGCGGCAAGCCGCACAAACTACCGGCCCTACCCCCTGCCCAACCAGGCAAGGGGGTAGGGCCGGTAGTTTGTACTCACCGCCGAAGGTGTAACGCGTGGCCGCGCTGGGGAGCGATTACTGCTGCAATTCCCAGGCCGTGCGGTAGCCGCCTACCCCCTCCACGTACTCCAAAAAGGCTTTGTAGAACGGGTGCGCGCCCAGCGTGGACGAGTCGCCCACGAGCAGCAGTTTTTTGCGGGCGCGGGTCATGCCCACGTTCATGCGCCGGATGTCGGACAAGAAGCCGATTTCGCCGTGCGAGTTGCTGCGCGTGAGGCTGATGGCGATAATATCGCGCTCCTGGCCCTGAAACGAATCGACGGTGCCCACGCTCAGCTGGCGGTGCAGCAGCAGGCCGCTCAGCTCATCGTTTTCCTCCACGGCATCTTTCAAATAGTTAATCTGGGCGCGGTAGGGCGCGATGACGCCGATGCTGAGCGGGTCGGCTTCGTGGTCGGGCGCGTCGTAGGGCTCCAGCAACTGGGCCAGGCGCTTGAGCAGTAAATCAGCTTCCTCGGGGTTGGCCGTGGAGCGGCTCTCGGGAATGGTAATCTCCTGAAAGCCAAAGCCGGCCGTATCCAGAAACTCCACCGGCAGGTCGGGCGCGAAGCGAATGTCGTAGGCGTCGAGGCCGCTGTGGGCCACGGTGGGCGCGGCCACCAGCCTACCCTCGTAAAACTGCTCGGAGCTGAACTGCATAATCTGCTCGTGCATCCGGTACTGTACGGTCAGCATCCGGCTGGCTTCGGGCTGGCGCGTAATGCACTTCTCAAACAGCGTTTCGCGCAGGCCCTCCTTGGCGGCTTTTTCGCTCTTCACGGTGGGCGGCAGCTGCTGGTGGTCGCCGGCCAGCACCACGCGGCCCGCCTTGGCAATGGGTATCCAGCAGCCCGGCTCCAGGGCTTGGGCGGCCTCGTCGATAAACACCGTTTCGTAGGTGAGGTGGCGAATATTGCGGTTGCTGGCGCCCACCAGCGTGCAGGTAATCACCTGTACCTGTTCGAGTAAGTTCTCGGTGATGTAGCGCTCCAGGCCATCGGCTTCCTGGTGCAGGGCGCGGGCTTCTTCTTTCAATAAGCGGCGCTGCTCGCGCTCTTCCCAGCCAAACTGCCGGGTGTGCTTGCCGGCCATATCGCGGTATTGCTCGGCGGTCTGGCGCATCGAGCGCAGCTCGCCGTAGCGCTTGTGGGCCATCACCTGGGCGTCGAGGGTATGCTCCAGCAGCAGGTCCGACACCCGCGAAGGGTTGCCCATTCGAATGACGTTGACGCCGCGCTCGGCCAGCTTCTCGGTCAGCAGGTCCACGGCCGTGTTGCTCGGCGCGCACACCAGCACGCGCCGCTCGCGCCGGATGGTTTCCAGAATGGCCTGCACCAGCGTGGTCGTCTTGCCCGTGCCGGGCGGCCCGTGAATGATGGCCACGTCCTGCGCCGCCAGCACGTGGCGCACGGCCGCCAGCTGCGAATCATTGAGCGGGCTGGGGTAGAAGATATCGTCGGGCTTCTCGGGGCGGAAGCGGGCGGGCCTGGCCCCGAGCAGAATGTCGCGCAGGTCGGCCAGGCGGTCGCCGTAGGCACCCATCACCTTGCCCAGCGCGTAGTCCATCTCGCGGTAGCTCACCTCGTCGAAGGTGAGGTCGATGCCCAGCTTGCCGCCCTCGTGTACCCAGTCGGGCAGGTCTTCCTTGGCGGTGCTGAGCAGCAATTTATTGCGCCGCACGCTGGTTATCACGCCGCTGAGCGTGGGCCGGTCGGTAGCCGAGCGGCCGGGAATATTGCCAAACAGCGCCGCGTTCTTGCCCACCTGAAACAGGTGCAGCCCCTGCTGCCCGGCCGGCCGCTCCAGCTCCAGCACCACTTTGCCGCCGAAGCCCACGTCTTCCTTGGTAATCGTGACCGGGTACCAGGTCAGCCCGCGCTGCTGGCGCTCCTGAATGGTCGCCTTGGCATTCTTCAGCTTAAACTGCTCTAAATCTTCTTGTTGCTCCAGCTTGAGCATAGCCTGCACGCGGCGCAATTCCTTCTCAATGGCGTAAGGCTCGGCGTGGGGGGTAGGGAGTTCGGTTGACAAAAGAAAGCGGATTGATTTCGTTGCAGGGGTAACAACGAAAGGGGAAAATAGGTGGCGGAGTGAAGGAGAAACACCACTACGTCGCGGCCAGCAGTACCTCGGCTGAAATGCCCAGATTGTCGTGCAGCGCCTTCATCATCTTGGCCGTGAGCTTGCGCTTGCGGTTGAGAATTTCGCTGACCCGGTTTTCGCCGCCCAGCCACGCGGCCAGGTCGCGCTGGCGCAGGCCCTGCTCAGCCATTTTATACTTGATATACTCGATGGGGTCGGGCTCCGGGATGGGGTAGTGGCGGGCCTCGTAAGCCTCAAGCAGCGTCGCCAGAATATCCAGCTCATCAAATTCCAGCTCGCCGGGCTGCGCCTGAAAAATGACTTCCGCCCGAGCCAGCGCGGCTTGATAATCGGCTTCGGTGCGAATGGGTTTAATGGCGTTCATATGGTATTCAGCTCAGAAAAACGAAGTCGCGCTATAACCTACTCCGCCTGTGCCACAAATTGGCTAACGGCCTGGCTCACCAGTTGATTGAGGCTGATGCCGCGGCCAGTTGAAACCAGCGCCGCTTTGCGGTGCAGCTCCGGCCCGAGGCGCACGTTGAAGCTGCCGGTGAAGGTTTTGCTGGGCTCCTTGCCCACGGCCGCGCATAGCGCCAGGTAGTCGTCCACGGCCTGCTCAAACTCCAGGCGGAGCTGCTTGGCGGAATCGGCTTCAAACGTCACGAGGTCGGTAATGGCCGCGATTTTACCGTGAAAAACCTCGTCGGTCGCGTTGTATTGCACCGAGCCGACGTAGCCTTTATAAAGAAGCGCGTTTTCCATGAGTAGCAAGGGGAAATAATTAGCAAATGCCCAGCAGCGTGATGATTTCCTTGAGTTGGTATTCCTTAAGAATGTTACCGGGATGCGGCTTGTGCAAGCTGATAACCACCTGCGTGGCCGCATTATAAAACTGCCGCCGACTACCGGCCGTCTTGCCTTTAGTCAGGGCCTCGAAGCCGTAGGCAGCCAGCAGCTTCACCAGCTCATCCCAGGTAAAATCCTTGGGTTTAGCGCAAATGCTTGCTTTGAGCTTGTCGAGCTGGGACATAAACTACTGCACCTGAAATTTAGTTGCCAAAGATACGCTGCCCTACCCCAGCAGCGCCGGCCGCTCCCGGTACACCTTCCACAAAAACTCGCCGAATAGCGTATTGGCCCAGGCAAACCAGGCGCGGGTGAATCTGGCGGGGTCGTCCTTGTTGAACGACTCGTGCATGTAGCCGGTGCCGGCGTGGGTGGCTTTGAGGGTTTGAACGCACGCTTTTATTTCCGCGTCGTCGGTGCTGGTGAGGCCGCGCATGGTGATGGCGATGGGCCAAATCATGTCCAGACCCACGTGCGGCCCGCCGATGCCTTCGGCCGCCGAGCCCTTGAAAAAGAACGGGTTGGCGGCTGAGAGCACCAGCCGGCGCGTGTTCTGGTAGGTGGGCTCGTTGAGGGGTAGGGCTCCGAGGTAGGGGAGGGCCAGCAGGCTGGGCACGTTGGCATCATCCATGAGGGTGTGGCCGCCGTAGCCATCGACCTCATAGGCATATACTTGCCCAAACTCGGGGTGCGGCACCACGGCGTGCTGGCGCAGGGCCACCGCGATTTCATCCGCAAAAGCCATCAGCTCGTCGTAGCCCGCTTGCTCATGGTAGATGTCGTAGAGCATGAGCGCGGCCTGGCGCAGGCTGGCCACGGCGAAGAAGTTGCTGGGCACCAGGAAAGGCAGCAGCGTGGCGTCGTCGCTGGGCCGGAAGGCCGAGGCAATCAGCCCGCAGGGCCGCACCGGATAGCCATAGCCGGCCAGCGGCTGGGTATCGGCCGAGGTCAGCGTTTCGCGCTGAAAGTGGTAGGGGCCGGGGTTGGTTTTGCGCTGCTGCTCGCGGAAGGTTTTTACAATCAAGGCAATAGCCCGGCGCCAGTCGGCGTCGAAGGGCTGGGTGTCGCCGGTCGTTTTCCAGTAGTGATACGCCAGCCGGATGGGGTAGCAGAGCGAATCAACCTCCCACTTGCGCTCGTGCACGCCGGGCTGCATGGCGGTGTGGTCTGATTTCCACTCGCCCACCTTGGTCGGGTCATTGTAAAACGCGTTGGCATAGGGGTCCTTCAAAATGCACTGTGCCTGGCGGTTAATCACGCCGGCCACCAGCTGGCGCAGCGCCGCGTCCTGGGTCACGAACTGGAGGTAGGGCCACACCTGGGCCGACGAGTCGCGCAGCCACATGGCGTCGATATCGCCGGTGATGACGTAGGTATCGGGCCGGCCGGCGCGGGTACCGGGCGTCACGGTGGTATCCAGGGTATTCGGAAAGCAGTTGCCGAATAGCCAGCCCAGCTCCGGGTCTCGCGCATTCCGCTGAAACTCGGCGATGGCCTTTTCGACCGCCCGGCTGCGGAAGCGGCGCTGGCCGGCCGCCGGCCGCACCACCGGAAAGGCCGGTGCTGTGGCCGCCAGCAAGGGGGGTAGGGAGAGAAAAGAGCTGGCGGCCAGCAGGCCCGCATCCCGCACAAACACTCGGCGATTCATAAGCAGCGTAGCAAAAAAGTCTGGGCAAAGATGCGCCTAAACCGGCGCCCCCTACTAAAAAAGGCTGCCCGGAAGCCGGGCAGCCTTTTAGAATGGCCTTCTGGCCTTTTGCTACAGCTTGGTGAAGCGGCGGCTCAGCGTTTGCGCGTCTTTGGTCGTGACGACGAGCACGTAGAGCCCGGCGGGCAGCGCGGCCACGTCGAGCGTGGTGCCCAGCGTGCCGGTGCGCACGGCCTGGCCCACGCTGTTGACCACGCGGTAGGTGCTGCCGGCCAGCTCGGGCGCGGCGGCCAACCGCAGCTGCTCGCTCACCGGGTTGGGGTAGAGGCTCAGCTGCCCGTCGTCGTGGGCGTTGAGCGTGGCCAGGGGGGTAGCCTCGCGGGCGCCGTTGGTCTTGCTGATGCGCACCCAGTTGAGGTTGTAGCCGCCGGTTTGCGCGTAGATGCCGAAGTTGTAGGTGCCCGCGTTAATCGTCACCGACTTCGATACGGTAGTCCAGGTTTGCCAGCCGCCGGTGCCGGGGATGGTAGTATTGCCAAACTGGACATTGCCCGCGTTAAGGTCCGAAGAAATCGTGCCGCCGCTGGCCCCGCTGGCCACCCGGTACTCAATGAGGTAGGTGCCGGTGGTGGGGAAGCTGACGTTGTTCCACACGAGGTAGTCGCCGGGGTCGATGTAGCCCATGTCCTGGCCGCCGCCCGCGTCGGTGCAGGTTTCGACCACCATACCGTTGTTGACGTTGGCGGCTTCGGCTTCGAGCTGCTTGCTGAAGGCGGGGGTAGCAGCCTGCACCCGCAACGAAGTGGTTTGGTCGTTCCAGTTGCCCGTGCCCAAAGCATTGTTAACCAGGCAGCTGTTGCTGGCCGTTACCGTCAGCGAAGCGCCGCCAAAATTGTCATCAGCGTACAGCAGCACCTGGTAGCCGCCGCTCACTTGCAAGGACGAAATATCGTCGTTCAGAATGCCCTTGGCTTGCAGCGCGCTCAGCGTGTAGTCGCCCACGGGCAGCGCCACGGCCGTGCCGCCGTAGTTGCAGTCCTTGTACATGGTGGCTACCCCCGACGTGCTGGCCTGCCCCGCGAAGCCGCCAAACGTGGCCACCACCTTGGTAGGCTGCGGCGTTTGCAAGGTCGCCGACTGGTCGGCCACGTCATCGTAGGCGAAGCCGTACGACAAATTATCCACGCTGATACCCGGCAGGTGCCAGAAGCGGGCGTAGTAGTTCAGGGGTGCCGTCTGGTAAAACTTGCTCACGTTGTAGAAGTCCTGCTGGCCCGCCACCGCGCTCGCCGCACTGATAGCGTGGCGGTTAACGGCCGCCGTAAGCTGAGCCTGCACCACGAGGTCGCAGTCGCCATCGCTGTTGCGCTGGGCCAGCACGCCCTTGCCCTCGAAGGCCTCCTGGGTGGTGGGCTCGCGGGTGATGATGCCCGTGCGGCCGTTGTAGGCGCCCGATTGGCCCACCACTACCAGCCGGTTGTCGGCGCCCACGCGGCCCTTGAACACGCCCGCGTTGCCGGCGTTAAAAATCAAATCCTCGTTCTTGTACTTGGCCCAAATGGCGTCGAGGTAGGTCTTGAAATAGTTGCCGTATGGCCCCGCCGTGGTGCCGTTGGTGCCGTCGTAGAAGGCGGGCGTCTTGCTGGGAAACGTGATGACGCCCGTCGAGTTATTCACCGTGCCCTGAAACTCGGTGGGCACGTTGGCCTTGTAGGCGCTCACGATGTCGGCGGCGGTTTTCAGCTCGCCCGTCTTCTTGTAGTAGTTGTTGCCGTACAGCTCCAGGCCCATCGGGTAGGCGAAGGCATCGACGCGGGTGGTGTTGCCGAAGAAGCCGCCGCCGTTGTTAGTCAGCTCAATCGTCTCGTAAAGGATGCCCGTATTGGGGTCGGTCGGGCTCTGCGGGTTGGGCGCGGTGTAGCCCGAAGGCGAGCCATTGGCCCCGAAGAAGTAAAAGTAAAGCTGCTGGCCCTTTGCGATATACACCCGGCAGCCCGCGATGTAGGGCAGCGTAAAGGTGTGGTTCGGAATGGCACTGAGCTTGGTGAAGCAGGCCGCGTACTTCGAGTTCTGGCCCGGCCCGGTATTGCCGTTGATGGTGGGCCCGGTCACGGTGTTATAGCTGCTGCTCATGGGCAGCACCTGGCTGTTGGCGGCGTTTATCCAGACGTGGTTGTTGCTGGGGTCGATGCCGACGATGGCCACGTACAGGTCCGTATCGGCAAAGGGCGAGGTGTTGTTGATGGTGAACGGGATGCTGCCCTGGGCCCAGGCGCGGCCCGGCAGCAGCGCGCCGAGCACGCCCAGCAGCCCCGCCAACGCGAGTAGAAATCTACTTTTCATAAGAAAAAAAGAATGAGGTGGGAAAAGGAACTGTCCGGCTCGGCGCGTCCCTACCTGCCAGGTCCCGGCCGGGAAAAAGGAAAAATTCTACCTGGGTAGACTGACTATGCAAGCCGAACGAACCAAAAGTAACGGCCGGCGTGCGCCCGGCGCAAGGGGGTAGGGAGCCCGCTTGCGGAGTTCGGAAAGGCCTTTGTTCGCTTACGTCGCACCCGTTTTATGGCCGGGGCCGCCGCCCTGGGATAGCAAAAGGGAAATTTTTCGCAGTTAAAAAACAAGAAAATCTCTAAAAAAATTTATTGAATCACCCCAAACGATTGCGGGCCGGCGCATTATGCTTTTGCGGAGTGTCCGGCCACTGGTCGGCCGGACGTTTAAGTCAGCGCGGGCCGAGGCATTCGGTGTAGCCAGGGCCGCGTGAAGCACGGGGGGTAGGAGGCCGCAAATGACCAATGAGGACCCGCGCCCGTATCTTTCAGCGGAGTTGTAGTTGTCTTTTTTTATCCTGAATGCTGGCAGTTGTGAACGAAGTAGGTAGCGCGTTTAACCTTTTGTATGAGAAGCTGCTGGGCTGGTTGCGTCAGCTGATTGTGATGCTGCCCAACCTGGTAGTGGCGGTTATCCTGCTGGTGCTCACCTTCGTAGTGGCGCGGTTGGTGCAGCGAATAGTGCAGCGGCTGCTGCCGCGGGTGTCGCCCAGCGTCACGCTTAATAACCTGGTTTCGACCGTTCTCTACGTGCTGACCCTGCTGGTGGGCACGTTCTTCGTGCTCACGGTGCTCAGCCTCGACAAGACGGTAACTTCGCTGCTGGCCGGCGTCGGTATCATTGGCCTGGCGCTGGGCTTCGCGTTTCAGGATATCGCGGCCAACTTCATCAGCGGCGTCATCATCGCGGTGCAGCGGCCCTTCAACGTGGGCGACGTGATTGAAACCGACAAGTTTTTCGGCACCATCGAGCGCATCAGCCTGCGCACGCTCGACATTCGCCAGACCACCGGCGAGCTGGTGATTGTGCCCAACCGCAAGGTGTTCGAGAATCCGCTCATCAACTTCACCCAGCAGACCGTGCGCCGCGTCGATATCGAGTGCGGCGTGGGCTACGAGTCGGACCTGGAGCAGGTGCAACAGGTGGTGCTGGCGGCCATGCGCAGCCTGCCCGGCCTGGTACCCGAGCGCAAAGTTGAGGTCATGTTCACGGCTTTTGCCGATAGCTCCATCACGTTTCAGCTGCGGTTCTGGGTGCCGTTTCGGCGGCAGGTCGATTACGTAGAGGCTCGCAGTGAGGCGATTATCCGCGTCAAGCGGGCATTCGACGCGGCGGGTATCAACATTCCGTTTCCCATCCGCACGCTGCACCTGCACCTGCACCTGCACGCCGACGCGCTGGCCCAGCTGGCCCCCGTGCCGCGCCCGGCCGCCGCGCCTACCCCCCCGCCCGCCGCCAACGCGTAGGCTGGCCTTTTGGTAGCTGTCGGTCAAAAGTAACCGAGTAAAAAGAACGTTATTCCGAGCTTGCCGAGGAATCTCGCCCGCGTCGTGGAACGGAGCCCGAGCGATTCCGGGCGAGATTCCTCGGCAAGCTCGGAATGACGTTCTGTATGATACTTGTTTACTTCTGCAAGAGTACGTAAGCTGTCAGTCGATAATTATAAGTAATTGACTAACAGCTGATAAATAGTGCTCAACAACCCGTTCAGTCCGCCGTCAGCTTGCGGCCCTGAATGGCCGCCGCCATCAGCTCCGGAAACCAGGCTGGCGTGCAGGCAAAGCTCGGGATGCCCAGCGCCGCCAGCTGCTCGGCCACCCGCCGGTCGAAGCTTGGCGCGCCTTCATCCGACAGGGCCAGCAGCACGATAAACCGCACGCCGCTGGCCTTGAGCGCGGCGGCGCGCTTCACCGTTTCGGCCACGCTACCCCCTCGTAGAGGTCGGTCACGAGCACCAGAATCGTATCGGCGGGCCGGGTAATAAGCTGCTGGCAGTAGCTGAGCGCCAGGTTGATATCGGTGCCGCCGCCCAGTTGCACGCCAAACAGCAGGTCTACCGGGTCGCGCAATTCTTCGGTGAGGTTGACCACGGCCGTATCGAACACCACCATGTGCGTTTTCACGGCGCGCAGCGAGGCCAGCACCGCCCCAAATACGCCCGCGTACACCACCGATTCGGCCATCGAGCCGCTCTGGTCAAGGCACAGCACGATTTCCTTCAGGGCCTGGCCGCGCCGGCCGTGGCCCACCAGTTGCGCCGGAATAACGCTGCGGTAGGCCGGCTGGTAGTGCTTCAAATTGGCCCGAATGGTAGCGCCCTAGTCGATTTCGTGGTAGCGGGGCCGCGGGTTGCGCACCGACCGGCTCAGGCCGTGCAGGGCGCCCTGAGCCGGTCGGTGGCCCTGGCGGGCATCACGCGGCTCAGCGAGAGCAGCGTGGCTACCAAGTGTACGTCGGCCTGCACGGTGCGCAGGATTTCGGGCTCTAGCAGCAACTGGTTGAGGCCCAGGCGGTCCATCGCATCCTGCTGCATCACGGCCACCACATCGGCCGGAAAATACTGCTGGATATCGCCCAGCCGGCGGCTCACGCGCGGGGCCGAGCCGCCGGGGCCGCCCCGGCGCTCGCCGTCATAAAGGGCTGTCAGGGCCTGGTCGAGCGGGCCGTAGTCGGCGGGCATCTCGATGCTATTATCGGCATCGGTGGCCGCGCCAAGTACGAGTTTCCAGCGGGGCGCGTTGGCCATGAGCGGCGGGGGTAGGGCGTCGAAGAGTAGTTCGGGTCGGTTGGGCTAAAATACAGCCGCCGCAACGACCACGCGCAGTATGTTGCGTGTGGTCGTTGCGGCGGCCGTGCTTTCGGCGCGGTTCCGGCCGTGCAGCGAATAACCTTTAGCGACCCGCGCCGCAGGGGTGCCGCAAGTGGCGCGGGGCGTGAAAAACCAGCCCCGGCCTGCCAGCAGGCGGAATAGCACCTAACGGGGGGGGTAGGCGGGAGCTACGCGAAAAAATCCTCCGGGTCGGCCTGCGCGAAATACTTCTTCAGCTTGCCCAAATCGCCGAAATACGGCAGCACCAGGGCCATGAAGTCGCGCACCGCATCGGGGCTTTCGGCGTAGGCCACGAACGTGGTATCGTCCTCCGCGAACTCCAGCTGGTCAAGCAGCTCGGGCTGAAACTCTTCGATAATCGTCTCGATATGCTCGCGCCACGACAGGCCATCGCCGCCGTAGCCGTAGTCTTCGAATAGTTGGTAATAATCGTCGAGGCCGCTCACCTCCGCCAAAATGACGAACTGACGAGTCGAGTCAGCGTCAGACTTAGCGGTGGCAACTTTGAAAGGATAGGTGGACGACATAGGACAAAAAAAAGAATATAAGGTTAGAGTTGAAAGGTATTACCTGCTTAGCAAATACTCGTCCAGTACAACGGTATTTTCGGCGCGTTGGTACCAGTCGTTATAAACTAATTCCAGCTTGCTCACCTCAAAGGAGCCAAAAAAATAGCCTTCGTATTTTTTGAGGTTTGCCAGCAGCTTAGCTGGGTTTTGCAAGGGGCTTTTAAAGCGAATAATAGTCGAATGCGCAGTCTGAATACTGTAGCGCTTATCAATAGATTGTTGTAAATCAGCGTATTGAAACAAATTTCTGATGGCTGCGCGTAGCTCATCCAACCCATTGCCCTGCGGAAAACCCTGCACTAGAATGCCGCCCGCTGAGGCCGTAAGTCCCTGATAAGTTAGCCTAAAAGCAGGAATGAATTGAATAATTTGGCGTAGCGCGGAACAGTAATTTACGGGGTTGATGTCGTTCAGCTTAAAATCGGGGTAGCAAGAAATAATTGATAAAATCGTGAGGTGGATATCAGTAGGTGGGTAATAGTACTGTGCGGGCTCGGTAAGTTGAAATTCGGCCATCATTTCGGCGAGGGCCGCCGCGATGGGCGCCGGCGGCCGGGTCAGCAGCGTAATTCCGCGCCGGGTATCCTGGGCCGAGTCAAGGAGCGGGTCCAGGTCGGCCTCGCCGCAGGCCAGCCGGGGTAGGGCAGCCTGGCGCAGGGCATCATAGGTAGCTTGCAGGGGCATGGCAGGGGTAGCGTTAGAACAGTTTTGAAGTTCAGGTACAGAATTAAAAATGATAAAGTAAAAATTTGACTGTCACATTCTTAATTAATTACAAAAAAGTGCTCTGATTTGGAAGCCGCTGTAGCCTGAATATACGCACCCATCAACTGACGCAGCACGGGCAGCACCCGCGCGCCGCGCGCCCAGTCGAAGGCCAGCGCCCCGGCCGCCACGCGCGGCGCGGCTGGGGCAGCCCCGGCTAACTCCAGCAACTGCCGACGTCCGGGCGCCGAAAACCCGGCAAAGGCCCGGCGCAGCAGCGGCACGATTTCGCGAAAAACCTCCTCAGCCAGGCCGCCCAGCCAGGTATCAAGCAGGTCGAACAAAGCGCGGTGGTGAATGAGCACCAGGCCCGAGCCGCGCGGGAAGCCCGCAATCCAGGCCGTGGCGTAGGCGGTGGCCTGAGCGGGCGCCAGCGCCAGGCCCACCGCGGTGGCCGTCGCCTCGGTGGTAGCCTGCCGCGCATCGAACAGCAAGCGGGTGGCGGCGCCGGCCAGCAGGCCGGCACTGGCCGCGCTACGGGCACGAGCGCCGTGGCCTGGTCTTCGGTATAAGAAATCATGCGTAGCGACGCGGTCAGCAGCCTTTGATGGCCCCAAGGCACTGCCCGACGCCGCCCCGCCTAACGCCGCCGCCGCCAAAAAAATAGTCCGCCGCACGCCAGCGCCAGGGCCACCAGCAGCGCGTCGCGTAGGGTGCGGCCCTGCTGGGCTTCGCGCAGCTCGGCTTCCAGGGCACGCTGCTTCCCGGTGGCCTGGCGCAGGCGTTCCTGCTGGTTCAACTGCTCGTTTTGCAGCTCGCTGAGGCGCTGGGCGGTAAGGTTGCGGTCGTCGCGGCCGGTATTCTGGAGGGTAGTGGCCGTGGTCTGGGCCTGCTGGGTGGTCTGGTTGAGCACCGCCACAATTTGCTCGTCCTTATCCACGATGCCTTGTAGGGCGTCCACCACCGCCTGCAAGTCCTGCTTGCTGGGCTTGTTGCTGAGCCCAAACAGGCCGTGGCGCTGGGCGCTGGCCGCGGCGTAGCGCTCGGTCAGCACCCGGCGCTCGGCCAGCAGGCGGGGTAGGGGCGAGTCGGGCGCAGCTGGGGCCTGGGCAAACGTGCCGGCGGAAGCCCACAAAATCAGTAAAAAGCAGGAAGCGGAGCGGAACGTAAGCACTAAGTAGTCGTTCAAAAGTGGACGGGGGTGTTAGTTACCAGTCGCAAGCCCAGCTCCTTGTAACGCATGTTGAATTTCTTGGCGAGGCCGCGTTGGTTAGCGTAGCCAAGGGCCTGCCGGGCTACTTTTGCTCTTTTTACGACTTCCGCATCAAAGCGTAGCGGTGCGATGGGGCGAAGGCTGGAACTGTCTTACTTTTATCAGCTATGGCACTTAACCTAAAAAGTAAGAAGACCCAAGTATTGCTACGGCTTTTAGAACTATGCCAGGAAAGTGGTGATTTTCGGTTTCATAATAACCAAGTAAAAGATATTGCGTAGCAAGTTGGGTTTGGCAATCCATTTGATGCCACCAAGCTTGATAATCTTGACCTGTTGCCGCAGGAGTTGCTCGACCTTGATTTAGCAGTTATTCACTTAGGCAAAGGGTTTTATGCTTTCGTGAAAGGTACGCGACATGTTTACCATTCCTTTGAAGAAATCAGGGAGCACATGGACTGGGAGTATCGCAAAAGCTTATTAAATGGATACAATTCCAGCGAAAGTAATACGCTTTCCATCGCTAATAATCAGCGTATTCTACACGATTTCGCGTTTGGACAGGATACAGAATTCGACAACGTGGCTATTGAGCAACGGCCCAAAATATATTTTCCTCACCGTACTAAAAAGTTACTTGCTTACGAAGTAGGTAAATATAAAGTCGGCGATTTATTGCAAATCGAAGTTGATTTAACAATTGAGTTTCAGGGTAAGGTAGCAGTGTTCGAAGGAAAAAATGGTAAGCCTGAAACATTCAATGTGTTTCAGCTTTACCATCCTTTTCTTTACTACTACCTCGCTAATGAAAGCGTTACTGGCTTAAATGGTCGAGTTAAGGAAATTATTGGCGGATATGTCATCCGGCAGGGTAACACGTTAAAGCTCTGGGCATACACATTTGACCAGCCGCTCAACCCCACTTCTATTCGCTTTTTACGAGCAAAATCATACCGACTTATTTCCCAATGATACCTATTCCCCACGACCAGGTTTTCCAGCAAGATATATTGGAATTTTTGCGTAGCCTACCCGATAATTGCCTGGAAATGGTGTATGGCGACCCCGATTACAATGTCGGAATAAACTATGCTGGCCGTAATTATACTACTAAATGGGAGGAGTATATAGATTGGTATGGCGAGCTTGCCCGTGAAAGTTTACGGGTGCTCAAGGATGATGGCAACCTGTTTTTTATTAATTATCCTAAGCAAAATGCTTACCTGCGGGTAAAGCATTTGGATGTTTTGGCAAAAGAAGTTTTTGACTACGCCTGGGTATATAATACCAACGTGGGCCATAGCCCCCGGCGGCTTACTACCGCGCACCGCTCCATCTTACACGCGGTTAAATCAGATAAAAATAGGTTTTATAAAGAGCAAATTGCTGAGCCTTACCAAAACCCTACTGATAAGCGCATTCAACAGAGAATACGCGACGGACATACCGGACGGATGCCGTATTCGTGGCTGTATCACGATTTGGTTAAGAATGTGTCGAAAGATAAAACTTTACACGCTTGTCAAATCCCGCTCAAACTGGTTGAGTTGCTAATTAAATCCTGCACGAAGGAAGGGGATAGTGTATTAGTGCTCTTCGGCGGCAGTGGCTCCGAATTAGTATTGTGCCAGCAATTAAAACGACACTTCCTCAGTTGTGAAATCCATCCGGAATATTACCAGATGATTCAGGCCCGCCTTGCCGATGGAGGCAGAATTCAACCGGAACATAAGTTGACTTTAAGTAAGCAACGCAAAAAAAATACTCCGACCACTCTTGCGTTAGACTTCTCCATTACCTCTTAATTCCGCACCGCAATCAGCAGGCCCAGCTCTTTGTAGCGCATGTTGAATTTCTTGGCGATGGCCGCGTTGGTGAGCGAGCCTTTGTAGATGTAAACGCCCGAGCGGAAGTGCTCGTTGGTAAACAGCGCCTCGTTGATACCGCCCTGCTGGCTGATGTCTTGCAAAATGGGCGTGAAGATGTTGCTGAGCGCGTTGGTAGCGGTGCGGGGCACGCGCGAGGCAATGTTGGGCACGCAGTAGTGCACCACGTCGTACTTGCGAAAAACCGGCTTGCTGTGGCTGGTCAGCTCGCTGGTTTCAAAGCAGCCGCCCTGGTCAATGCTGATGTCGATAATGACGGAGCCGGCCGCCATGCTGGCCACCATCTGCTCGGGCACCATGAACGGGATGCGGCCTTCTTCCACCGCGAGCGCGCCAATAACCACGTCGGCCCGCCGAATCTGCTGGCTCAGGGCGAAGGTGTCGAGAGTGCTGGTATAGAGCTGGGCGCCCAGGTTGTGCTTGAGGCGGCGCAGCTTATACAGGTGGTTGTCAAATACTTTGACCTCGGCGCCCAGGCCAATGGCGGCGCGGGCGGCGTACTCGGCCACCGTGCCCGCGCCTAGAATTACGACCTGCGACGGTGGCACGCCCGTGATGCCGCCCAGGATAATGCCCTTGCCCTCGTTGGAGCGGGCCAGGTATTCGGCCGCCACCAGCATGACCGTGGAGCCCGCGATTTCGCTCATGGCGCGCACTACCGGGCGGGCACCACTGGGGTCCTTTATCAGCTCGAAGCCGATGGCATTGACCTTCTTGCGGGCCAGGGCGTTGATAAACTCGGGCGTCATGGTGCCCATTTGCAGGGCCGAGATGAGCGTCTGGCCGGGGCGCATGAGCTCAATCTCATCCAGCATGGGCGGGGCCACTTTCAGGATGATATCGGCCTTGTAGACCTCCTCCGTGGAGTAGGCAATGGTGGCGCCCGCCTCCGAGTAATCGTGGTCAGAATACTTGCTGGGCTCGCCGGCGCCGCTTTCCAGCATCACCTCGTGGCCCTCCGTGACGAGGTGATGCACGGCCTCGGGCGTGAGGCCCAGGCGGTTTTCCTGGAGCGAGGTTTCCTTGGGCAGGCCGATGAAGAGCTTGCGCTTGCGCGTTTCCACGGCCAGCATCGACTCCTGGGTGAAGTAGGCGCGGCTCGTGGCCAGCGCGCCAAAGCCGGAGGGTAGCTGTTCGGCCATAAATTTTAAAATGAGGAATGAGGAATGAATAATTAGCCTTGATGGCCACTTCTCGCTTCCAATTCCTCATTCTTCATTGCTAATTGATAATTGTCTCGATTCAGGGCCGGTTACGGTCAGCTCCACCAGCAGTCGCTGCGGGGGTAGCAGGCTGGCCACGCGGCTGGGCCACTCTACCAGGCAAAGATACCCCGAATCGAAGTACTCCGCCACGCCCAGGCGGGCGGCTTCATCGGCCGAATCGATGCGGTAGAAGTCGAAATGATAGATGGGCTCGCCCCTACCCCCCCGGTATTCGTTGACGAGCGCGAAGGTGGGGCTGCTCACGTCGTCGCCTACCCCCAGCTCGGCGCACAAAGCCCGGATGAGCGTAGTTTTGCCCGCGCCCATGTCGCCCTCAAAGGCTACGATTATTTGGCCTGACTCGGCAATGGCCGTGGCCAGTTGCCGCGCGGCCGTGGGCAGGGCGGCCAGGGTAGGGATTTCAAGGGTAAGCGTGTTCATCAAGCTTATGATACGTGAAGACGCCTGTCATTGCGAGCGCAGCGCGGCAATCGCACCCGAACGAAACCCGAACAGCTCGTTCTTGGGCGATTGCCGCGCTGCGCTCGCAATGACAGTTAAAATTCGCAATGGCAGTTAAAAGCTGCTAATGCATCCGGTCGTCGCGCACGGGCAGGCTGACCACGATTTCACCCTCAATTTTGAGCAGCTCCTGCAAGCGGGCATCGACTTCGGCGGGGTCACAGTACTCTTTGGCCAGGTCAACGTAGCTCACGAAGTGGCCGGCCTCGCTGGCCATCAGCTCGTAGTAAAACTGGCTCAGCTCGGGGTCGCGGTCTTGCAGGTGCAGCCACAGCAGCTTGAAGCGCTCGCAGGAGCGCGCCTCGATGAGCGACGACACCAGCAGCTGGTCCAGGAGCTGGCGCTCGCGCGGGCCGCCCTTGCGCACGTGGGCCATGAGCTGCACCACGTACTCGTCGCGCCGGGGGCGGCCCAGCGGCAGGTCGCGCTTGCGCAGCTCCTTCACTACCCGGTCAAAATGCTCCCATTCTTCGGCCACCAAGGCAGTTAGCTCATCCACCAGGCGCTCCTTTTCGGGGTAGCGCACGATGAGCGAGATGCCGGTGCTGGCCGCCTTCTGCTCGCAGTAGGCGTGGTCGACGAGGATTTCTCCGAGGTTTTTGCTGGCCAGGTCAACCCAGCGCGGGTCGGAGTTGAGCTTGAGCTTGAGGATGGTCTTCACCGCAGATGTAAACTGATTTAACGGATGGAACGGATACGCCAGCTACGCTGGCTGACGACTTGTTAATTGTTAACTAATACGCTACTGGTCAATTACTTGATTTTCCTTTAGCGCACGATAAACGATGAGTACCGCACAAACTTCACCCAAAAAAACGCAACCCCAGGCAGTCGGCGCAGCCGACGTATCCGTTCCATCCGTTAAATCAGTTTGAATCTGCGATTAACTGAAGAACCGCCAGCGCACGCCAAACAGGAAGCGGCGGGGGTAGCCCGTGAAGTAGGGCGTCACGAAGTAGCCGTCGCTGATGAGGCCCTGGTTGACGTAGGCGACCTTCACAAAAATTGACGCCGAGCTGATATCGGCCGCCACGAAGACGTTGGCCACCGCGAAGTTTTGCATCGTGAAGCTGTTCTGCACGTAGAATTGCTGGGTGCTCGGCGCGTAGCCATAGCCCTGAAAGCGAGACTGGTAATAGAGCTCAGCACCCACCTGCGCAAACAGCGCGTGCCCAAACACCCGGCGCTGGTAATACACCCGCGACTCGGTGACGAGCGAGGGCACGCGCAGGCCGGGGTTGTCGGGGCCGGCGCCCCGCGTGTAGGTGCCCTGGTTGTCGAAAAACACGCTGCCCACCCGGAAGCGGTGCCGCGCGAAGCCGATGAGCAGCCGCTGGCTGTCGCTCAGCTGCTGGGGAGTGCCCGCGGGCCCGTAGTACACCAGGTTGGTAAGGTTGACGCCCACCGCGCTGAGCTCGATACTGTGGTCGGCCAGCAGGGGTAGGCGCTGCTTGAGGCGTACCGTAAGCTGCTGGGTGGTAGTATTTTTGAAGGTGCTCGTCCAGTCTTCCGTGCTCTGGACGTTGCTCCACTGGTAGTTATTACCCACGAAAACCCGCTGGGTAATAGTGGGCGAATACGAGTTGAGCAGCAGCTCGGCCGAGAGCGGGCCGGTGCGGATGCGGCCCCGCAGCCAGTACTCAGCCCCAGTGCCGATAACCCGCACGCTGGTACCATCGAGCGGCAGGTACTCGCCGGCCACCTCCACGGCGTAGATGGCGCGGTAGTTAAAAGCAGCCGTGCCGCCCACGAACAGCTGATTGAAATAGTGCGGCGCCGCGGACGAATCCTGCGGCGCCAAACTGCTGCCTACCCTAACCAGGCGCAGCCCCGGCCCCGAGCGCCCGGATGGGGTAGTGAGAGCCGAGAAAGTGGCGTTGCGGTAGCGGGCGTACACGTTGTACTCGATGCGGTCGGTGCGGCCAAGCAGGCCGAAGGTATTTTCCAGCTGCCGGTAGGTAGCGCGGTCGTCGGTGGCGGTGGAGTTGCGGTACGTTCCCAGCAACGGACCCATAGTGGGGTAAAAAAGTAAGCGGCCGAGCGTATCGCGGGGTAGGGCGCCGTCGGTATAGCCGTTATACTGCCGCCGGATATCGAGGATGTGGTAGGCGGTAAAGCCCTTGTTAAGCAGTCGGTAGGACTGAAACAGGTGGAGCTGGTCGCGGTCGTCAATATTCACGCCCGGCGCGAGGTACACCCGCTCTCCGCTGTAGTTAAATAGGCTGGTAACCCCTTGCAGGTGGCTCACCCGCTCGTTCTTGGTGGGCCAGATGCCGCCCAGCTCACGGGTGCGCTGCCGGCTGGCCGAGTAGTTGGCCAGCAGGTGGTAGCGGCCGTCTTCGGTCTGGAAGCGGCCGAAAAGGGTGAAGTTGTTGTGCTCAGTCTGCCACTGCGATGAGCCCACGCCCAGCACCTGATTACCGGCAATGCGCTCATAATCGACTCCAATGCTAAAATTCTTCTTCAGCGAGCGGCTGTAGCTGATTTCAAACACCTGCTCGCCGGCTGAGCCCTGCACGTAGCGAAAGAACGAGTAGGGCGAGCGGCTGTCGTAGTACGGCACCAGGCTGCCATCGAGGGTATTGCGGTCAAACGCATTGCGCCCGAAGCGCGCCCCGAGCTGGTAGTTGGGCTGGTAGAGCAGCGGCCGCGCAGCTGAGCCCAGCACCCCCAGGTCTTGCTGAAACGTGGTGTCGTGGGCCCAAAACCGCGATTGCGTCCACTGCGTGAGAGCAGTGTCGATGGGCGTGCCGCCCGTGGAGTCGCGCAGCACCTCGGCCTCGTAGATGACGCGCGTCGTTTTGGGGCCGTACACCGTTTTGGTCGAGTCGTCGATAATCTGGGCGCGGCCGGCCAGCGGCGCGCCTAGCAGCAGGGCCAGCAGCAGCGTCAGCCAGCCAGCAGCATTATTAAAAGAAACCATGCAGGGAAAAAACACTCAGGAGAAAGCCCACGCGCGCGGCTCAACGGGCAAAGGTACTAGCGCCCGGCCGGCCCGGTAGCCGCCGCCACCGCCGCCGCCAGCCGCGCCGCGCCAGTGCCCAGCAACGCTACCCGCACCGGAATCGTGTACACGGGCAGCTCCGCCAGCGCGGCGGCCAGGGCCGGCGCCCGCAGCCGGGTGGCATCTTTCCCGGTCGTAAAAATAACCTGGCCCGGTTGCCACCGGGCCCGCACCGCCGCCAGGTCGGCCACCGTGAAGGCGTGGTGGTCGGGAAAAACGTGCTCGGCCACCAGCTGGTAGCCCTGGCCCAGCAGCTGCGCCCGCAGCGGCCCCGGCTGCGCAATGCCCGTGAGCAGCGCCATCGGGCCGCCGGCGGGGGGTAGGGTCCGCGCTCGCGCCGCGGTAGTGAGCGGCACCGGCACGCCGTAGGCATAGGCTGAAAACAGCACCGGCACGCCGGGCCGGGCGTAGCGCCGCACCTGGGCCTCGGCGGTGGCCTGGGCAGCGGCCGACAGGGCGGGCGGGCACTTAGTCACGATAACCACGTTGGCGCGGGCGGCCCCGGCGCGGGTTTCGCGCAGGCGGCCGGCCGGCAGCACGTGGTCGGTATAAAAAGGCCGGGCCAGCTCAGTGAGCAAAATATTGAGGGTAGGGCGCACGCGGCGGTGCTGGTAGGCATCATCGAGCACCACGCACGTCAGCGTCGGGTGGTGCCGGCGCAGCAGGTCGAGGCCCCGCTGGCGGTTTTCGGCCACGGCCACCGGCACGTTTTGGGTCCCAAATTCTTCGAAATACTGCCAGGGCTCGTCGCCCACCGTAGCGGCCGAGTCGGCGGGCGTGGCCAGGCGCGGGCCGGTGGTTTGGCGGCCGTAGCCCCGGCTCAGGATGGCCGGGCGCTGGCCCTGACGCAGTAATTCTGCGACCAGCCAGGCCACGTGGGGCGTTTTGCCGGTGCCGCCCACCCGCAGGTTGCCTACCCCCAGCAGCGGCACCCAACCCGGCGCCGAGCGCTTCCAGCCGCGGTCGTAGAGCCAGTTGCGCACCGCCAGCACGGCGGCGTAGAGCCAGGAAAACGGCAGCAGGAAGTAGTTGGTGCGTGGTGCTTGGTGCTTGGTGCTTGGTGCGTGGGTGTTGGTGCGTGGTGCTTGGTGCGTGGTGCGTGGGCGCATAGACGCAAAGGTCGTGCGGCTGCCTATTACTCTCGACTAAGCACCACGCACCAACACCCACGCACCAAATACCTTTGCGCCATGCCCGATTTTCCTGCCCGCCTGCTAAAGCTGCTTTCCACTTTTCCCCTACCCCCCGCCCCGTTGCCGGGGTCGGTGGTAGTGCGCAACTCGTTTCACGAACCGGAGGTGCGGGCCATTTTAAATCAATTCGCGCAGAAATTCTACGCCGCCGATACGCAACGGGTGGGCATTTTCGGTATTAATCCTGGCCGCTTTGGCGGAGGGCGTACGGGCGTGGCCTTCACCGACCCGGTGGCGCTGCGCACCGAGTGCGGCATTGGCCACGAGCTGCCCCGGCAGCGCCGCGAGTTGTCGAGCGAGTTCGTATATCATTTTATTACCGAACTGGGCGGGCCGGCCGCGTTCTACGAGCACTTCTTCCTGAGCTCGGTGTATCCGCTGGAGTTGACGCACGCGGGCAAAAACTACAATTACTACGACGCGCCGGCCCTCACCAAAGCGCTGTGGCCCGACATGCGCCGCTCGCTCACCGAGCAAACCGAGCGCCTGAATCTGCGCCGCGACGTGGCCGTGAGCCTGGGTCGCCGCAACGGCGAGTTTCTGCGCCGGCTCAACGACGAGCTAGGGTTATTTGAGCGCCTGGAAATCCTCGACCACCCCCGCTTTCTGATGCAGTACCGCCGCAAAGCCTTGGCTGAGAACGTAGCGCGCTACGTGGAGGTGCTGGGCGGACTCATTTGACAATCATCAGTTATCAATTATCAGTTATCAATCGATAAATACATTAATTAATTGTTATTTAACACTTTGATTCTGCTCTCTCCGACCCGAAGCAAGAAATATCCCTGCCGCTTCAACTCATTGACTGATAACTGATAATTGACAACTGATGATTGTAAAAGACCTGGCGCGCGCCCTCGAAGCCGCCGCGCCCCTTGCCTACCAGGAGAGCTACGACAACGCCGGGCTGCAATGCGGCCTGCCCGGCGCCGAGATAACCGGCGTGCTCGTGGCCCTCGACTGCACGCCGGCCGTGGTGGCCGAGGCCGGGCGGCGCGGCTGCAACGTGGTGCTGTGCCACCACCCGGTCATTTTTCGGCCGCTCAAGCGCCTCACGGGCAAGGGTTTGGTCGAGCAGACCATCATGGCCGCGCTCAAGGCCGACGTGGCCATCTACGCTGCCCACACCAACCTCGACAACGTGCGCCAGGGCGTGAATGCCAAGCTGGCCGAAAAGCTGGGCCTGGTCAATACCCGCATCCTGGCGCCCCAAACCGGTACGCTGGCCCGCCTCATCACCTACGTGCCCAACTGGCTCAAAGACCAGCAGGACGATACCGTGGGCCGGGTGCTGGCCGCGCTCTACGCCGCTGGCGCGGGCCAGGTGGGCGATTATACCGACTGTAGCTTTCAGAGCCAGGGCACGGGCACCTTCACGCCGGGCGCGGGCACCCGGCCGGCCATCGGGGCCGAAAACCAGGCCGAGCGCGTGGCCGAAACCCGGCTCGAAGTGCTGCTACCCCTGCACCGGCAGGCGGCCGTGCTGGCCGCCCTGCGCCAGGCGCATCCCTACGAAGAAGTTGCCTATGAGCTGATTAAGCTCGAAAACCAGCACCAGGACGTGGGCGCGGGCCTGGTGGGCGAGCTACCGACGGCCCTACCCCCCGCCGAATTCCGCCAGCGCCTCAAGCAGGTGCTGGGCGTGCCGGTGGTGCGCCACACGGCGTTTGAGAAAGACATCAAAAAAGTGGCGCTGTGCGGGGGCGCGGGCAGCTTTTTGACCGGGGCGGCGGTGGCGGCCGGGGCCGATGCCTACGTGACCGGCGACGTGAAGTACCATGAGTTTTTCGCGCCCGAGGGTCAGCTGCTGCTCTGCGACGTGGGCCACTTTGAGAGCGAGCAGTTTACGGGCGAGATTTTCCGCGATTTGCTGCTGGCGGCGTTCGGTCGTACTTTTGCGGTCTTATTCGCCGATACCCCCACGAATCCCGTTCAGTATGACTGCTAATTCCGCCGCCGTGGCAAATCCGGCCGACGCGCCCGTTTCCGCCAAGCTCGAAGCGTTACTCAACCTGCAACGCATTGATTCGCAACTTGATGAAATCCGCCGCGTGCGCGGTGACCTGCCCGAAGAAGTGCGCGACCTCGAAGACGAAATCGCCGGCTACGAAGCCCGCGTGAAGCGCTTCGATGACGAAATCAGCGGCCTGCAAGACCAAATCAAGCAGCGCAAAGCCGCTACTAAAGAAGCTGAAGGCCTCATTAAGCGCTACGAAGAGCAGCAAACCAACGTCCGCAACAACCGGGAGTACGAGGCCATTGCCAAAGAAGTAGAGCTGCAGCGCCTCGAAATTCAGATTTCGGACAAGAAAATCAAGGAGGCCCAGTACCTCATCGACCAGCGCAACACCGAGGCCAACGTGACGCGTCTGCGCCTTGACGAGCGCCGCAAGGACCTCGACACCAAGAAGAGCGAGCTCGACACCATCGTGGCCGAAAACGAGGCCGAGGAAAAGCAGCTCGTGAGCGAGCGCACCGGGGCCGTGGCACCCATCGAAGCCCGCCTGGTTTCGGCCTACGACCGCATTCGGGGCAACATGCGCAACCGCCTGGCGGTAGTGCTGGTGCGCCGCGACGCCTGCGGCGGCTGCTTCAACACGGTGCCCCCGCAGCGCCAGGCCGACATTATTTCGCACAAGAAAATCATCGTGTGCGAGCACTGCGGCCGCATCCTGGCCGATGTGGAAGGCAAGCCGGTAATTGCTTAAGCGGACCTTAATTTTTCCAGGAAAAAGGAACGGCCGTGGTCGTTCCTTTTTTGGTAGAGCTAAAAATGTAATGCTTCGTTATCTTTGAGAAAAACAACAAGATGAATTGTCCTCATTGCCAAAGTACGAACAGCAAGAAAAACGGCCATA